>Ga0182006_1000021_pt1 | contig 280808 bp, 259 predicted proteins | sample Sormic07211104_1_FD_123022 | JGI IMG/M metagenome (GOLD analysis project Ga0182006, IMG submission 123022) | Rhizosphere microbial communities from Sorghum bicolor, Mead, Nebraska, USA - 072115-104_1 MetaG | ecosystem: Host-associated > Plants > Roots > Rhizosphere | place: USA: Nebraska...
ATAGGCCGACAGGACGTCGAATTCGTCGTCCACTACCAGGATCAGCTTGCCGTCCGGGTGTGCGTCGGGATGTGCGGGAAAGTCGCTCATGTCATCTCTTCATAGCGTCGGCGTGAGGTGAACCGGGCCCGCGACGGCTTCCTCGATGCTCATGCCCTGTTCGGAAATGAGCAGGATGTGGTTGGCAGCGTCGTAACCGTTTTCGCGCAGCTTGAGCACGCCGATCTGGCGGCGGTTGATGCCGTTGACATCCACGTAGCGCATCAGGATGATGTTCTCGAACAGCATCGATGCGGCGATTTCGCCATCGCCCGGGGCCTGGCCGAAATACGCCAGTTCCTGGGTAAAGAAAGTAGTGACGTTGCGGCAGCGCAGTTCGTTGACCAGCGCCGCCAGGAACGAGCGCGAGCGCCCGGGGTGCATGACGATTTCACGCAGGCCGTCGATGCCATCGACCAGCAGGCGCGACACCTGGCGCGCTTCGACGTTGTGCAGCACGCTGTGGGCCAGGCTGTCGACCAGGATTTCCAGCGGCGGATTCCAGATCACCTGCAAGGCGCCGCTGTCGTAATAGGTGCGGAAGTCGAGGCCCACGCTGCTCGCCTTTTCCAGCAGAGCTTCGGGCGACTCGTAAAAACCGACGACCAGGCACGGCTCGCCGCGCTTGAGTCCATCGTAAATGAAATGCATGCCCATCAGGGTCTTGCCCACGCCCGGGTTGCCCAGCAGTGCGGTGGTCGAACCCTTGGCGACGCCCCCGTGGGTGAGGCGGTCCCAGCCTTCAATGCCGAAGCCGAGCCGCTGGCGCGACACCACCGGCGTGGCGCCGGTGACCGTGCTCACCGCCTCGAGGCGCGGATAGATGGCAATGCCATCGGTGCCCACCTCGAATACGTGGCGCCCCAGCAGGTGCTTGCTGCCGCGCAGCTTGAACACCTTGATTTCACGGATCAGGTTGAGCCCATGCTCGAACTGGCTCAGTTCGATCAAGCCATCGACCAGGGTGTTTTCGGAGTCGGCCACATTGCCTTCGGTGGGCGAGAGCAAAAAGGTGGTACAGCGCATGGTGGACACCAGCGAGTTCAGCGACAACATGAACTCGGACAGTGCCACGTCGGACGGCTTGGCGTCGCGCACGGTGCGAAAGCCGTCGATGATCATGATGTCGGGCTGCTGCTCGGCCAAGGTGGTGGCGATCGACTTGAGCAATTGCCGCAAGCCGCCCTTGAGCAGGTCGGGGTAGGCGCCGATGAACACGATGCGGTCGCCCACCAGTTGCTCGTCGAAGAACGAGAAACTGCTCAGGTGGTTGAGCATCTTGCCGTGGGTTTCGGCGATCAGGGTGAGGATCAGGACCTTCTTGCCCTGGTGGGCGTGGTGGTAGCCAATCTGGCACGCCAGCGTGGTCTTGCCGCTGCCAGCGAGTCCTTGCAGCAAGTACAGGCTGTGGGAGGGAAAGCCGCCGCCCAAAATCTGGTCGAAGCCCGGCACGCCGGTTTGCAATAGCGGAATGCGGGCCGATAACGCGGTATCGGGGGAGGGGCTGGCGGAAGAAAAGGTAGTCATGTCCACTCTCACGGGCACTACATGTCACAGGTGAAATTTTCCAAATGCAATATTGCCCTTGGAAAATCACTCACACTGTAGCATAAGGGAAGTATAGGGGTACGGTGGCGGCAGCCATGTGCGACAACACACCGACGCACAGGACCGGTGCAAATTTGTCAAATTATGACATCAACCGATGAAGGAGTCGAATTGCAAGTCGAACTCTTGCAGCGCCTTTTGGGCGTTCTGCATTTTTTTGCGGAAATCGGGACCCCGTTGCAGGGCCAGTCCGACTGCGAGCACGTCGATCACCACCAGGTAGGCCAGGCGGGCCGAGATGGGCGTATAGGGATCGATATTGAAGATCAGGTCGATGGGAATCAGCACCGTGGCCAGGTCGGCCAGCGGCGTGCCCGACGGCGCCAGCGCAATCACGTCGGCGCCGCCGCGGCGCGCCAGCTTGACCGAGCGCACCAGCGACGGACTGTTGCCGCGCTGCGAGATGGCCACGACAGCGTCGCCGGTGCGCAGCAGGGCGGCGGCAATGCTGTGGATATGCGGGTCGGCGTAGGCCACGGTCGGCACGCCCGAGCGGAAGAACTTGTGCTGGGCGTCGGCGGCAACGATGCCGGACGTGCCCTGGCCATAGAACTCGATCTTGTTGGCTTTCGACAGGATGTCGAGCGCCTTCTGGATGGCGTCGGGGTCGAGATTGTTGCGCAGGTCGAGCAGGGTGTTGATCGAGCGGCTGCAAATCTTGTTGACCAGGTCGGCCGCCAGGTCGTCCTGGGTCGGCTGCTCGTTCAGGCCCGGCAGGGCCAGCGCCAGCCCCTGCGCCAGTTTCAGCTTGAACTCGTGCCAGCCGTCGTAACCGAGCGTGCGGCAAAACCGCACCACGGTCGGTTCCGACACTTGCGCGCTCTTGGCCAGCGCAGTGATGTTCTGGCTGACGGTCTGGCCGGGATGGTCGAGCACGGCCAGCGCGACTTTGCGCTCCGACTTGGAGAGCGAGTCGAGCTGGGTGCGGATCGAGTCGAGCAGCATGGCGTTATGGGTCCTAGTCTTCCGGCAGCGCTTCTTCGCGCCACTGCAAGCCTTCGCGGCTGATCAGGGCCGACGAGGCGGCCGGGCCCCATGTACCGGCCGAGTACGGCACCGGATAGCTGTCGTCCGATTCCCAGTGGTCGAGGATCGGTTCCACCCATTCCCACGCCGCTTCCAGTTCGTCGCCGCGCATGAACAGGGTCAGCTGGCCGCGCAGCACGTCGAGCAGCAGGCGCTCGTACGCTTCCATGCGTGGCGACTTGAACTGTTCGCGGAAGTCCAGTTCCAGCTCGGCTTGCTTCAAGCGCATGCCGTCGCCCGGGGTTTTGGCCATCAGGTTCATGCGCAGGCCTTCGTCCGGCTGCAGGCGGATCACCAGCGAGTTGGGCTGGAAGCTGTTGGTCGGCTGGGCGAAGATCGAGTGCGGAATCTGCTTGAAGCGCACGACGATCTCGGCCAGGCTGTCGGCCATGCGCTTGCCGGTCCGCAGGTAGAACGGCACGCCGGCCCAGCGCCAGGTGTCGATCTCCGCTTTCATGGCCACGAAGGTTTCGGTGCGCGAATGTTCTGGTGCGTCCGGTTCGTCGCGGTAGCTGGGCACGGCCTTGCCATCGACGTGGCCGGCGCGGTACTGGCCGCGCACGATGTTTTGCGCCAGCGTGCTCGGGGTGAACTTTTTAAGCGAGCGCAGCACTTGCAACTTGGCGTCGCGCACGGCGTCCGGTGCGATGGAGGTGGGCGGTTCCATGGCCACGATGCACAGCAGTTGCAGCAAGTGGTTTTGCAGCATGTCGCGCAGCGCGCCCGACGTGTCGTAGTAGCCCATGCGGTTGCCTACGCCCAGTTTCTCTGCGATGGTAATTTGTACGTCGGAAATCCACTCGCGGCGCCACAGCGGTTCGAACAGGATGTTGCCGAAGCGCAGGGCCAGCAGGTTCTGCACGGTCTCCTTGCCCAGGTAATGGTCGATCCGGTAAATCTGCGATTCCTCGAAGACCTTGCCCACTTCGGCATTGATCTGCTTGGCCGAGGCCAGGTCGCGGCCCAGCGGCTTTTCCAGCACCACGCGCGAATTGGCGGTGACCAGGCCGTTTTCCTTGAGGCTCTCGCAAATGCGGGCGAAGATGGCCGGCGGCGTGGCCAGGTAGTATACGCGGGTAATCGCGCTATCCTGGCGCAGCGCTTCGACCAGCGGCGCATAGGTGGCGGCGTCGGTGGCGTTGAGCGACACGTACACGATGCGCGCGGTAAAGCGCGCCCACGCGGCCGGCGCCACGGCCGGCGACTTGATCAGCGGCTTCGAGGTGGTCTCGACCGTGTGCAGGAACTCTTCCTGGCTGGCCTCCGCGCGTCCCACGCAAATGATGCGGGCGGTGGGGGGCAGGTCGTTGGCCACGTCGCGCGCGTACATCGCGGGCAGCAATTTGCGCATCGACAGGTCGCCGCTGCCGCCGAACAGAACCAGGTCAAAATCGGTAAGTGCCATAGTGAGATCTGAGGTAAAAGAGCTTGATGGTGGATATGTAAATTTACTACGCCGAAATGCGAAAAGCAAGAAACTTTACTACATTAATGTCGGTATGCCGGTTCTGCCCGGCCGGCCACATCCACTTGCACAGCCAACAGTTTGCCGCTGAACGGGTATTGTGCCAGTTCTTCGGCCGGTCGTGCGCCGGCGCTGGTGACATACAGCGTGCGCAGGTTCGGGCCGCCGAAGGCCACCATGGTCGGGCAGCGTACCGGCAGCGCGATCTCCGCCAGTACCTCGCCCTGCGGCGAGAGCTTGACGATGCGCGCGCCTTCGAACAGCGCGCTCCAGTAATTGCCTTCGCTATCGACCGCGCCGCCATCGGGCCGGCCACCGTAATTGCTGGTCTTGTCGGCTGAAAACTGCCGGAATACCTGCTCGTTGCCGACCGCACCGGTGGCCACGTCGTAGTCGAAACGGCGCAGCAGGTGGGCGCTGGTGTCGGCGTGGTACATGGTTTTCTGGTCGGGGCTGAAGGCCAGGCCGTTGGAATTGGTCATGCCGCCGGCCCAGGCGCGGCGCAGTTGTCCATGCTCCAGCACGTACATCTCGGCAGCGGGTTTATCGCGCGGCTCGTAGATGGTGCCGATCCAGTAGCGGCCGGCGCCATCGACCTTGCCGTCGTTGAAGCGGGTAATCGCCGTGTCGTACGGGGCAGGCGCAATCAGCGTGGTGCGCACAGCCCCGCTGGCGGTATCGAGGTGCAGCACGCCGTTGCGGGTGGCAACGATCAGGCCCCCCTGGTCGGCAATCGCCAGGCTGGCCGGTTCGCTCTCGAGCAGCCATTGCTGGTGGGCGCCGCTGGCCGGATCGAGCCGGTGCACGGTGCAAGCCGGAATGTCGACCCAGTACAGCAGCTGCTCATCGGCATGCCACAGCGGCGACTCGCCGGTTTGCATGACGGCGTCGCAGGCGACCTGGATGATCGGGGTGGTTTCCATGTGCGTATCCTTGCTTACAGGTGCTGCGCCGCCTTGGCCATGATGATCAGGCCATTGGTCGAGCTGTCGTGGCGTTCCGGCTTGACCTCGCCTTGCAGCTCGGCCTGGATATTCTTGGCCAGGACCTTGCCCAGCTCCACGCCCCACTGGTCGAAACTGTTGACATCCCAGATCACGCCCTGCACGAAGGTTTTATGTTCGTACAGTGCGATCAGCGCGCCCAGGGTGAGCGGCGTCAGTTGATCCATCAGGATGGTGTTCGACGGCCGGTTGCCGGGGAAGGTTTTATGCGGCACCAGTTCTTCGATTGCGGTCGCGGAGAGGTTTTGCGCGGTCAGGTCGGCGCGCACTTCGTCGCCGGTCTTGCCGGTCATGAAGGCTTCAGACTGGGCGAAGCAGTTGGCCAGCAAGGCGTCGTGGTGGCCCGGCAGGTCGTGGGTGGCGCGCAGCGCGGCGATGAAGTCGATCGGCGTGATGTCGGTGCCCTGGTGCAGCAGCTGGAAATACGCGTGCTGGGCGTTGGTGCCGCATTCGCCCCACACGACCGGGCAGGTGGCCGTATCGACTGCCGCGCCGCCACGGGTGACGCGCTTGCCGTTGCTTTCCATGTCCAGCTGTTGCAGGTACGCGGGGAAGCGGTTCAAGTCCTGGTGGTACGGTGCGATCGACAGCGAACCGGCGTCGAGGAACTCGCGGTTCCAGAAGCCGACCATGGCCAGCAGCACCGGCATGTTCTGCTCCAGCGGCGCTACACGGAAATGCTCGTCCATGGCGTGGGCGCCGGCGAGAAAATCGCTGAAGTAGCCGAAGCCGACCGCCAGCGCCACCGGCAGGCCGATTGCCGACCACACCGAGTAACGCCCGCCCACCCAGTCCCAGAACGGGAACATATTGGCCGGGTCGATGCCGAATGCCTGCACCGACTCGAGGTTGGTGGAGACGGCCACGAAGTGGCGCGCCAGGTCGGCCTCGGTGGCGCTTTGCAGGAACCAGGTGCGCGCGGTGTTTGCGTTGAGCATGGTTTCAGCCGTGGTGAAGGTTTTCGACGCAATGATGAACAACGTGGTTTCCGGGTTGACCTGCGCCAGTGCGGCGTCCATGTCGTGGCCGTCGACGTTGGAGACGAAATGCATCTTCAGGCGCGGGTGGGCGAACGAGCGCAGCGCCAGCACGGCCATTTTCGGGCCCAGGTCCGAGCCGCCGATGCCGATGTTGACGATGTCGGTGATCGGCTTGCCGCTGTAGCCGAGCCAGGCGCCGCTGCGCACCTTGTCGGTAAAGTCGCGCACCTGGTCCAGTACGGCGTGGACATCGGGGACCACGTCGCGGCCATCGACCACCAGGCTTTTGCCGCGCGGCAAACGCAGGGCCGTATGCAGTACGGCACGATGTTCGGTAAGATTGATCTTGTCACCACGCAGCATGGCGTCGCGCTGCGTCTCCACGCCGCGCTCGCGCGCCAGGTCGATCAGCCGGGCGATGGTGTCGGCGTCCAGGCGGTTTTTCGAATAGTCGAGGAACAGGCCGGCGGCATCGACCGTCAATTGCGGGAAGCGCTGGTCATTGTCGGCAAACAGCTGGCGCATCTGCCACTGGCGGGCGTCAACGGCGTGGGCTGCGAGGGCTTGGTAGCTGGCGGTCGAGGTAAGGGCAGGTTGGCGCATAGTGTTGGGCGTCGAATGGAAGTAAGAATAAGATGGTTGAATAATACAGGAAAAAGCGGTAAATTCACTACGGTTCTGTTGAAATTATGGAATTTTATCGGGTGGGAAGGTCGGTTTTTCTGCGCACTAATCAGCTAGCCAAGTAAGACAAAACAGCTCGCCATGCCTGACGGGATCACGGATTCCGCACGAAAAATCGCTGGCTGCGCCATTTTGTAGTAAAATTTCATAAGTTAATCGATAAGGAATCAACATGGCCTTGCATCCCGTACTGGAATCCGTCACCGCGCGCATCATCTCGCGTAGCAAACCTTCGCGTGGCGCTTATCTTGAGCATCTCGAAGCAGCGCGCGTGAAGGGCGTGCAGCGTGGCACCCTGGCATGTACCAACCTGGCGCACGGCTTTGCGGCGTTTCCCGCCAACGACAAGCTCTCGCTCAAGGAACTGAAAAAGCCGTCGGTGGCGATCGTTTCCGCCTACAACGACATGCTGTCCGCGCACCAGCCTTTCGAAGGCTTCCCGGCGCTGATCAAGGATGCCGTGCGCGAAGTGGGCGCGGTGGCCCAGTTTGCCGGCGGCACGCCTGCCATGTGTGATGGCGTCACGCAAGGACAGCCCGGCATGGAATTGTCGCTGTTCTCGCGTGACGCGATCGCCATGTCCACCGCCATCGCCTTATCGCACAATATGTTCGACGCGGCCGTGTACCTGGGCGTGTGCGACAAGATCGTGCCGGGCCTGTTGATCGGCGCGCTGCACTTCGGCCACCTGCCGGCCGTGTTCGTACCGGCCGGCCCGATGACCACCGGCCTGTCCAATTCCGAGAAAGCCAAGATCCGCCAGCTGTATGCCCAGGGCAAGGTTGGCCGCGCCGAACTGCTCGAAGGCGAGTCGCAGTCGTACCACGGCGCCGGCACCTGCACCTTCTACGGCACCGCCAACAGCAACCAGATGCTGATGGAAGTGATGGGCCTGCACCTGCCGGGCGCCGCCTTCATCACGCCGAACACCCCGCTGCGTGCCGAACTGACCAAGGCCGCCGCCCGCCGCGCCGCCGTGATCAGCGCGCAATCGGACGAATACCTGCCGGTCGGCCACGTGGTCGATGAAAAGGCGATCGTCAACGCCATCGTGGCGCTGCTCACCACCGGCGGCTCCACCAACCACACGCTGCACCTGGTAGCCATTGCCAAGGCGGCCGGCATCGTGATCGACTGGGACGATTTCGACGAGCTGTCGAAAGTGGTGCCGCTGCTCACCCGCATCTACCCGAACGGCAACGCCGACGTCAACCACTTCCACGCCGCTGGCGGCACCGGATTCGTGATCCGCGAACTGCTCGACGGCGGCCTGCTGCACGACGACGTCACCACCATTCTGGGCAAGGGCCTGCGCGCCCACACCACCGAACCGTTCCTCGGCGAAGGTGAGGTTGGACGCGAAGGCGTGGTGTGGAAAGCGGCGCCGGAACAATCGGGCGACGAAGCGGTGCTGCGCAAGATCACCGCGCCGTTCTCGCCGGATGGCGGCACCGTGCTGGTCAAGGGCAACCTGGGCCGCGCCGTGATGAAGGTGTCGGCCGTCAAGCCCGAGCACCAGACCGTGGAAGCGCCTGCATTGGTATTCAACTCGCAGGAAGATTTCATGGAAGCGTACAAGGCCGGCCAGCTCGACCGCGATTTTGTCGCCGTGCTGCGCTTCCAGGGCCCGCGTGCCAACGGCATGCCGGAACTGCACGCCTTGACGCCGGCGCTGGCCAACCTGCAGGATGCCGGCCGCCACGTGGCGCTGGTCACCGACGGCCGCATGTCGGGCGCGTCGGGCAAGGTGCCGGCGGCAATCCACGTCTCGCCGGAAATCCTGGCCGGCGGACCGCTGGGCCGCGTGCGCGATGGCGACATCATCCGCGTGTGCGCCCGCACCGGCACGCTCGAAGCGAAAGTGGAAGCGAGCGTCTGGGCTGCGCGTGAACAGGCCACGGCCGACCTGACCCCGAACGGCGTGGGCATGGGCCGCGAGCTGTTTGCCATGTTCCGCCACAGCGTTTCCGAGGCGGAAAAAGGCGCCACCACCTTCGGGCTGCCGTCGCCGATCCCGACCGTCGTCGGCCTGCATGACAAAGATCCGGTTGGTAACACCGTGCCGGGTTCCGATGAAGATTTCTCGATGAAGAAAGAAGCGTAAATCATGACCATGACTCTGCTCGACATTATGCGTACTTCCGCCGTGATCCCCGTGATCGCGATCGACGAACCCGAACACGCGGTACCGCTGGCCAAGGCGCTGGTCGCCGGCGGCATCCGGGTGCTGGAAGTGACCCTGCGAACCAAACATGGCCTTGGCGCCATCCGCGCCATGTCCGAGGTGGAAGGCGCCATCGTGGGCGTGGGCACCCTGACTGCACCGGAAGAATTCGCTGCTGCGCGCGATGCCGGCGCTGTCTTCGGCGTGTCGCCGGGCCTGACCGCCGCCCTGATCCAGGCTGCAAAATCGAGCGGCCTGCCATTGCTGCCGGGCGTGATGACACCGTCCGAAGTCATGGCTGCGCGCGAACACGGCTTCAAGCAACTGAAACTGTTCCCGGCCGTGCCGGCTGGTGGCGTGGGCATGCTGAACGCCATTTACGGCCCGCTGTCGGACGTGACGTTCTGCCCGACCGGCGGCATCTCGCAAGAGACGGCCGGCCAGTTCCTCAAGCTGAAAAACGTCGCCTGCGTGGGCGGCTCGTGGCTCACGCCCAAAGACGCGATTGCGGCCGGCGACTGGGAGCGCATCACCGACCTGGCCAAGGCGGCCAGCGGCTTGCGCATCTAGGCTGGTTCGAGCACCGGCTTGCAGTCGAGGCCGCCTACTTGCTGGAAGTACGTAAATTGCGTTACTTCCTCGATCGTGACCGCCATGAAATCGTGCAACGCTTCCTCTGCCTGGAAAGCTGACGCCGTGCTTGGCGCGGTTGAGCTTGGCCTTGAACGGATCGAATTCGCTGTGTGTTTCAGGATTAAGCATATCCTATACATATACTGCAAGCCCTGATTCGGGATTAGACGCGGCCCAGGCACTGCTCGTATTCAGGCATCAACCTCTGCGCAATCAGCTCACCGGCGCCACCGCGTTCTGAATATGCGTCCGCAGCCACTGGTGCGCCGGATCGCGGTGTGCGCGTTCGTGCCACAGCATCGCCATCTCGTAGCCCGGTACCTCGATCGGCGGGGCGACGGTTTTCAAGGACCGGTTGCCGCGTACCAGCCGCTCCGGCACCATCGCCACCAGGTCGGTGGCAGCCAGCGCCGCGATCATGAACAGGAAGTGCGGTACCGACAGCGCCACCCGGCGGGTCAGGCCCGCTTGCGCCAGCGCTCCGTCGGTGACGCCGTAAAAGCCGCCGCCGGTGTTCGAGACCAGCACATGTTCGAGCGCGCAGAATTGCCTGAGCGTGGGTTTGCGCTGCAGGCGCGGGTGGTCCACCCGGCCCGCCAGGACATAGCGCTCGGCAAACAGCGTGCGGCGGCGCAGGCCCGGCGGCGCACCGGCGCTGGTGTGGAAGGCCAGGTCGATCTCGCCCTGTTCGGCCTGGCGGGTGATCCGGTCAGGCGCCAGTTCCAGCACCGCCAGCCGGGTGCCAGGCGCCTGCTGGCGCAAGCTGGACAGCGCGGGCAGCACGATGGTCGATTCGCCGTAGTCGGTGGCGGCCACGCGCCAGGTATTAGTGGCGCTGGCGGGATCGAAAGCGCTGGCCGGCGCCACCGCCTGTCCCAGCGCTTCGAGGGCCAGGCGCAGCGGTTCGCGCAGCTCCTCGCCGCGCGCAGTGGGCTTCATGCCGCGCGGGCCGGGCAGCAGCAGCGGGTCGCCGAAGATGTCGCGCAGCCTGGCCAGGTGTACGCTCACCGACGGCTGCGACAGGTTCAGCCGCTGCGCCGCGCGCGTGACGTTATGCTCGGCCAGCAGCACGTCCAGCGTAACGAGCAGGTTCAGGTCCAGCCGTCGAAGATTAAGCATTCTAATACCTGCTATGTTGGGAATTCATTTCCACTATACCTGAGCGGACCTTACGCTGTGTGCTTCTTATTCAAAGGAGCACCAGCATGAACATCCTGATCGTCCACGCCCACCCCGAACCGCAGTCGCTCAACGGCGCGCTCAAGGATTTTGCCGTGCGCCACCTGGAGGCGGCGGGGCACGCGGTGCAGGTGTCCGACCTGTACGCGATGCAGTGGAAGCCGTCGCTCGATGTGCACGACAGCCTCGATGGCGCAGCGGGCGAACGTTTCGACGCGTCTGCCGGTTCGCGCCTGGCCTACGACAGTGGCCGGCAGAGCGCAGACATCGCGCTCGAGCAGGAAAAGCTGCGCTGGGCCGATACCGTGATCCTGCAATTTCCGCTGTGGTGGTTTTCGATGCCGGCCATTTTGAAAGGCTGGGTGGACCGCGTGTACGCCAACGGCTTTGCCTATGGCGTGGGCGAACACTCGGACCAGCGCTGGGGCAACCGCTATGGCGAGGGCAACCTGGCCGGCAAGCGCGCCATGCTGATGGTGACCACGGGCGGCTGGGAATCGCACTACAGCGCGCGCGGCATCAATGGCCCGATCGATGACCTGCTGTTCCCGATCCAGCATGGCATCCTGTTCTATCCGGGCTTCGAGGTACTGCCGCCGTTCGTGGTGTACCGCACCGGCAAGGTCGATGAGATCAAATTCGCGGAACTGTGCGCGCAACTGGCACAGCGCCTCGACACGCTGGCCAGCACCGCGCCGATTGCATTCCGGGCGCAGAACGCGGGCGACTACGCGATTCCGGCGCTGACCTTGCGCGAAGAACTGGCGCCGGGTTTGACGGGATTCGCGGCCCACCGCGCCACGTGATCAGCCGCCCGTCTTGCCGAGCGCTAGCCGCCCATCTTGCAGAGGCGCTAGCCGCCCATCTTGCAGAGGCGCTAGCCGCCCATCTTGTTATACAGTTTTCCGTCCCAGCGCATGGTAATGCGGCTGCAGTGGAATTCGAAGTCGTCGCCGTCCTTGACCTTGAAGGTTTCGAAATGGTTGACGGCGATGCGCACGGCGTCCTGCAAGGCGCCGCCTTCGGGGATCTGCTTGGGGAGCGGCAGATCCTTGATGTGCAGCAGGTATTCCACGCGCTTGGGGTCGGTGTTCTGGTCCCACCAGATATCGATGGCGACCTGGTCGCCACGATGTTCGGCTTCCGCCAGGCAGCGGCCGTGTCGCCTGGTTTCGAACTTGAAGCGCATTGATTACCCTCCCGATGGCGGCGAGAGCTTGCGCAACTGCATGCGCAAGCCGACTGGTGACATGGTAAAGCCTGACAGCTCCTCCGGCTCGGCGCCGTCTGCGGTCGCCACGGACGCGATATCGAAACTGCCCAGCAGCATGGCGGTGGCGATCTTGATCTCCAGCAGCGCCAGGTAGCGCCCGGGGCAGGTGCGCACGCCCGCACCGAACGGCATCGACACCTGCTTGTTCATGGCGCCGCCGTCGAGCCAGCGGCCTGGATCGAACTGCGCGGCGCGCGCCACGTGGTCGTCGCTCACGCTGTCGTGGCGCATCACCAGCCACACCAGGCTGCCGGCCGGCACCGCGACATCGCCCACCACGCTGTCGCGCAGCGCCTCGAGCGGAATGTACGGCGCCACCGGCTTGAGGCGCATAGCTTCCTGGGCGCAGGCGTCGATGTAGTCGAGCGCGTCCATCTGCTCGATGGTGAACGCTGCGGCAGCAGGCGCCACGCGTTGTACTTCGGCGCGGGCGGCCTCGAGCGCTGCCGGATTTTGCTGCAGCAGGTACAACATCCAGGCCAGCGTATGGCTGGTGGTGTCTTCGCCAGCCAGCAGCATGGTCGTGACGTTGCCGGCCACGGCGTCTTCGGCCAGGCCGGTGCCATCGTCTTCGGCCGCGCAGATCATCGCTTCGAGCAGGTTGGCGGGACGTTCGCGCCGGGCCGGGTCGGCAGCCAGGCGGGCGCGGGCTTCGGCCACCAGGGCGTCGATGGCGGTGTTCAGGGCGGCGATGCTGGTGTCGAGTTCGCGGTCGGCCGCCAGCTTGACGTAGCGCCAGTAGGGAAACAGCGACAGTGACCGTCTCGACACGGCAGGCAGGATGCGGTCCATGTGGCGCTGTAACACATCCTCGCCGCCGTCGATGGTGTTGACCTCGGTGCCGAACGCCAGCCCGGCCACGATATCGACGCTGTAGCGCTTGAGGTCGTCCGCCAGGTCGATGGTGGCGCCGTTGTCGGCAGCGCTGGTCCAGCGCCGTTGCAGCCGCAGCGCCACGGCCACCAGCGACGGGAAATAGGCCTTGACCGCGTGCGGCGCCAGCGCTGCCATCACCATGCGGCGCTGCTCGCGCCACGCCGCGCCCTCTTCGAGGAACACGCCGGGGCGGCCCTTCATTTCCTTGGCGATGTGCTCGGTGACGGCGGGGCGGCGGTAGCCGTCGGGGCGGTCGCGCAGCGCGGCCGACACCAGTTTATGATCGGACACCACCAGCGCCTGGGTGGGCCCGAGCGACATGCGAAACAGCGGCCCGAATTCGCGGCACCAGGCTTCGACATCCTGGTGGAAGCGCAGCGGCCGCATTTGCAGCAGGTTGCCCACCAGCGGCCACGGACGCGGACCAGGCAGGTCGGCAATGCGCCGTCGTGGCGTAGCGAGCGTGGCGGTATCGGGCAAGTGATGTCTCCTGGTTGTGGGGGGGGGGGCTAGCCGGGCGTTTGCACTTCCACCCGGTTGCGGCCGTTTTTCTTGGCGCGGTACAGCGCGCGGTCGGCAGCGCCGATCAGGGTGTCGATGTTGACTGCCGATGCCACGCTGCGGGTGGCCACGCCGATGCTGACCGTCACCACGCCACTGTTGCCGCCGTGCGCATGGGCGATCGCCAGCGCTTCGGCGCGGGCGCGGATCGCTTCGGCCATCTGCGTGGCCTGGGCGGTGTCGGTGTCGGGCAGGATCATGGCGAATTCCTCGCCGCCGTAGCGCGCCATCAGGTCGGCCGAGCGCCTGAGCATGCCGGACAGTGCGGCCGCCACCTGGATCAGGCACTGGTCGCCTTTCTGGTGACCATGGTGGTCGTTATAGGCCTTGAAGTGGTCGATGTCGATCATCAAGAGCGACAGCGGCGTGCCATGGCGGCGCGCGCGCCGGTGTTCGCGTTCGATCGCCACGTCGAAGTGGCGGCGGTTGGCGATGCCCGTCAGGCCGTCGGCAAAGGTTTGCGAGCGCAGTACCAGGGTTTGTTCGCGCAGCAGCTTTTCGCGGCCCACGGCGATGCTGACGTCGTTGATCTGGATCAGGCAATGCCGTGGCGCGTTGGCCACATCGACCGGCGTCACCGCCACCGCCTGTTGCAGGCGGTCGTCCAGGCGCGCCGCTGCGGCATTGGCGTACAACGGGAACGGCGCCTTGTTGAGCGACTGCGACAGCAGCGACGGAAAGTGGTGGCGCAGCGCCTGGTCGATGGCCGCGTCCACCCGGCTGCCACGCAGGGCCGGGAACAGCGCCAGGAAATCGGCGCCCAGCGCCTGCTGCTGCGGGATTTGCGCGTGTTCGCTCATCCAGTCGTTCCACAGCACCACGCGGCGGTCGTGGTCGAGGACCACCGCGCCCAGGGTCACCGCGTTGAGCACGCTGTGCAGCAAATCGAGCGAGGGGTCCCGTACCGTTGTCAAGCCAGCCACCTCAGGCTTGCCCCATCGCGCGGGCGATGTAGCGGTTGATCTGTTCTTTGAGGTCGTGCAGCGCCGAGATGTCGAGCACGAAAGCGACATAGCCGAGGATCTGGTGCTTGTCGAGCGCGAAGTCGATGTGCAGCATCAGCACTACGCTGTCGGGTTCGCTGCCAGACACGCCGAGGATCTCGTCGCTGGTGCCAACGTGGTATTCCGGCAACGATCCGCGCAGCTCCTGTTCGAAGACATTGGCCAGGGTGCCGATGCAGGCGTTGAGGATGATGTTGCCGATTTCGCACATGGCTTCCTGCTCCATGTCGGTCAGCTCCTGCAAGGACACGGTTTCGCCGACCATCAGGCGCACCAGTTCCAGGCTTTTGTCTTCGGGGAACATGAGGATGGCGTCGGTATCGAACGCGCCCTCGTAGTGCTGGCTGACGCCGCAAATGCGGTCCGGTGCCTCGGCCTCGGCCGCCAGCCGGCTGCCCAGCAGCCGCGCTGCATCGGCACGGCTGATGAAGCTGATCGACGGCACCGACATGCGCACCTCTTCGCTGACCAGCGCGCTCATCGACGCGGCAGCCTGGCCCACGCCGATATTGAAAATCTCGATCAGGGCGTCGTTTTCCAGTTCGGACAATTCCACCATGTCAGCCTCCCGCCAGCGCCAGCAACTGGGCGATGCGCGCCTCGGTGATCGGCTTTTCCATGAACCCCAGCCCCAGCGCCTCGGCCCGCTCACGGGTAGCGGACTGCACGTTGGCGGTCAGCAGGGAGATTGGCAGGGCAGGCGCCAGCCGCCGCAATTGCTCGGCGGCGGCGATGCCGCCCATGCCGGGCATATTGACATCCATCAGTACCAGGTCGGGCAGGGCTGCGCGCGCCTTGTCCAGCGACTCTTCGCCGGTGCCGGCTTCCACCACGTTCCAGCCGGGTTGCAGATGCAAAATATATTGGCGCGCCATCATCCGTGAGACGCGGCTGTCATCGACAATCAACACGGTTTTCGTTCGCTCGGGTGTAACGTCAGTCATGTCACCTCCTGGCTTGTAAGTATGGGGCATTCTCGCATAATAGGGTTTTGCTTGGCGGCTATCCGTTAAAATAGCGCCACTGATTCCTCCCGCTTTCCTTTAATTGCTAAAAATCAATTGTTAAAAATCATGACCCAAGACGAACTGAAACAAGCCGTAGCGCGCGCCGCCATCGAATACGTGGTGGACAATGAAATCATCGGCGTCGGTACCGGTTCCACCGCCAACTTCTTCATCGACGAGCTGGCCAAGATCAAGGACCGCATCAAGGGCACCGTGGCGTCGTCGGAAGCGACCGCCGCCCGCCTGCGCGGCCAAGGCATCGCCGTCTACGACCTCAACGACGTGCCATCGATCGCCGTGTACATCGACGGCGCCGATGAGATTGACGCTTCCGGCGCCATGATCAAGGGCGGCGGCGCGGCGCTGACGCGTGAAAAGATCGTCGCCTCGGTAGCGCAGCAGTTCGTCTGCATCGCCGACGGCTCCAAGCTGGTGGATGTGATGGGCAAGTTCCCGCTGCCGGTGGAAGTGGTGCCGATGGCGCGCGAAGCAGTGGCGCGCGCCTTGAGCGCGCTGGGCGGCGTGCCGAAGCTGCGGTTGAAACCAGGCACGGATGAAGCGTTCGTGACCGACAATGGCGGCCAGTTGCTCGATGTGTCGGGATTGTCGATTACGGATCCGGTGGCGCTGGAAGCGCAGATCAACCAGATCGTGGGCGTGATCGCGGTGGGGCTGTTTGCCGCACGCGGCGCCAATGTGTGCCTGCTGGGGATGGCCGAGGGCGTGAAAACCCTGACGTTCTAAATACTACTGCCGGTGCATCTGTCATCCCCGCGCAGGCGGGGATCCATAGAATGTGTGCTTCTTTGAAACGCAAAATGTTCTACGAATCTTCGTTTCCATGGATCCCCGCGTACGCGAGGATGACGAATCAGAACTAACGATTTACTCGGTCGGTGGCACGTAGCCCATCGCCGCATCGGCGCCGTCGCCGAAGAAATGCTTTTCCATCTGTTGCGCCAGGTACTTACGGGCGCGCAGGTCGGCCAGGTTCAGGCGGTTTTCGTTGACCAGCATGGTCTGGTGCTTCATCCACGCGGCCCACGCTTCTTTCGAAACCGACTCGTAGATCTTCTTGCCCATTTCGCCAGGAACTGGGGGGAAATCCATGCCCTCGGCTTCTTTGTTGAGTTTAATGCAATGTACGGTGCGGGCCATCTGTCTTGCTCCTAAAGCTGTAACGTAAAAACGTCATTATAAAGACTTATTTACAAAGATTTGATGAGGACCTGGGATTTGCGCTGCCAGTTATACATGTGCTGGCGATCCTTCGGTAGCGCATCGACCGTGGCCGGCACGAATCCGCGCTTCTGGAACCAGTGCGACGTGCGCGTAGTGAGCACGAACAGCTTGGTCACGCCCAGCGCCCGTGCGCGGTTTTCCATGTGTTTCAAAATGCGCTCGCCATCGCCCTGGGCCTGCACTTCCGGATTCACCGTCAAACATGCCATTTCGGCCATCTTGTGTTCAGGGAACGGGTACAGCGCCGCGCAGCCGAAGATCACGCCATCGTGTTCGATTACCGAGAAATAATCGATTTCGCGTTCGATCAGCTCGCGCCCGCGCTTGACCAGCGTGCCGTCCGCCTCGAGCGGTTCGATCAGCTTGATGATGCCGCCCACGTCTTCGATGGTGGCCTTGCGCAGCGACTCGAGGTTTTCGTGCGAGATCATGGTGCCCACGCCATCGTGGGTGAACAGCTCGAGCAGGGCCGAGCCGTCCATGGCGAACGGCACGATGTGCGAGCGTTCCACGCCGTTGTCGCACGCCTTGATGCAGTGGCGCAGGTAGAACGCGGTGGCGTCGTCGAGGAAGCCGGCGTCGAGCACCGCTTCGGCCATGTGCGACGACAGTTCGCGGATTTCGGTGCCGCCGGCGTCGGTCATCATCGGCGTTTCGGTGATGAACACCAGTTTGTCGGCATGCAGGGCGATCGCCGCGCTGCACGCCACGTCTTCCATGGTCAGGTTGAACGCCTCGCCGGTGGGCGAGAAGCCCAGCGGCGACAGCAGCACCAGGCCGTCGGAGCCGAGGATGGAATGGATGGTTTCGGCATCGACCTTGCGCGTGACCCCGGTCAGTTCCAGGTCCACGCCATCGATCACGCCGAGCGGGCGGGCCGTGATGAAGTTGCCTGAAATGATACGGATGGCCGCATTCGACATCGGCGTATTGGGCAAGCCCTGGCTGAACGCGGCCTCGATATCGAGGCGCAGCTCGCCAGCGGCTTCCTTGGCGCACTCCATGGCAGCCGTGTCGGTGATGCGCACGCCGTTGTGGAAGCGACCCTCGACGTTGCGCAGCGCCAGCTGCTCGGCCACCTGCGGGCGCGAGCCGTAGACCACGGTCACATTGATATCGAGCGCGTGCAGCAGCGACAGATCGTGGGCCAGCACCTGCAAGGCGCCGGCGGAAACGAGTTCACCGGGAAAGGCCACCACGAAGGTCTTGCCGCGGAAGGCGTGGATGTAGGGCGCGACTGAACGCAGCCATTGGACGAATTGGGTAGGGTTTTCCATTACCGGCATTATAATTCGGTGCGCGAATTCCGCACCCTATACTTGTAAAAAACAATGTCAGAAGCCAGCAACAAGCCTAAAAGCCCCCCCAACACGCTCCGTGGCCCGCAAGACCGCCGCCCGCAAGCCCCCGCCAGCCCGTTTGCCGAGGCGTTAAAAGGCGTGGTCACTGTCAGGACGGAGCCGGTGCCGGGCAAGGTCCCGAACCCGGGTGGGGCGCCGCGCAGCAAGGGCGCGCCGCAACAGCGCCCGGCTGCTGGCATCGAAGGTCCGGGTGCCCGCACGTCCCAACGGCGTCCCGCTGCTGGCAATGACGGTCGTGGCCGCGGTGCGCCTGGCGGTAGTCCGTCCGCCAGGGCGGAGGGCGACGGCAAGAATGCGTCGCGCGCGCGCCTGACGCCGGAAGAGCAGGCGGCGCGCGAAGCCGCACGCGAGGCGCGCGAGGCCGAGCGCAATTTCCGTACGCCGCTGCCGCCGATCACCTTCCCCGAAGATTTGCCCGTCTCGGGCCGCCGCCACGAGATCGCCGCCGCCTTGCAGGCGAACCAGGTGATCATCGTTTCCGGCGAGACCGGTTCCGGCAAAACCACCCAGCTGCCGAAAATCTGCCTGGAACTGGGCCGTGGCCAAAAGGGGCTGATCGGCCATACCCAGCCGCGCCGGATCGCCGCGTCGTCCACCGCCAAGCGCATTGCCGCCGAACTCAATTCGCCGCTGGGCCAGCACGTGGGTTTCAAGGTGCGTTTTGCCGACACCCTGCAAAAGGGCGCGTCGGTCAAGCTGATGACCGACGGTATCCTGCTGGCCGAGACCCAGACCGATCCGTTATTAAAAGCCTACGACACCATCATCATCGACGAGGCGCACGAACGCAGCCTCAATATCGACTTCCTGCTCGGCTACCTCAAGCAGCTGCTGCCGCGCCGCCCCGATTTGAAGATCATCATCACGTCGGCCACCATCGACGCCGACCGCTTTTCGCGCCACTTCGGCACGCCGGAAAAACCGGCGCCGGTGATCGAGGTATCGGGCCGCCTGTACGCGGTGGAAGTGCGCTACCGGCCGATCGACAGCGATGTGCCGAATAAAGCTAACCCCGGCGGCAATGCCGCAGCGATCGCCAATGCCGAAGGCAAAGGACACCGCACGGCCGCCGCGCGCGAGAAGCGCGACCTGATGGATGCGGTGGTCGATGCAGTCGATGAACTGGCGCGCCTCGGTTCCGGCGACGTCCTGGTCTTTTTGCCCGGCGAACGCGAAATCCGCGACACCGCCGAAGCACTGCGCAAACATCATCCGCCGCACGTGGAAATCCTGCCGCTGTTCGCACGCCTGTCGGCCGAGGAGCAGGAGCGCGTGTTCAAGGTGAGTAATGCCCGCCGCATCGTGCTGGCCACCAACGTGGCCGAGACGTCGCTGACCGTGCCCGGCATCCGCTACGTGGTCGATGCCGGCCTGGCCCGCGTCAAACGCTATAGCTACCGCAACAAGGTCGAGCAGTTGCAGATCGAACCGATCGCGCAGTCGGCCGCCAACCAGCGCGCCGGCCGTTGCGGCCGCGTGGCCGATGGCGTGTGTATCCGCCTGTACGACGAGCAGGATTACCTGTTGCGGCCCAAGTTCACCGAGCCGGAAATCCTGCGCTCGTCGCTGGCGTCCGTCATCCTGCGCATGAAGTCGCTGCACCTGACCGACGTGGAAAGCTTCCCGTTCATCGAGCCACCGCTGGCGCGCGCGATTGCCGACGGCTACCAGCTACTGCAAGAGCTGGGCGCCGTCGACGAATACAACCAGCTCACGGCGCTCGGCCAGAAGCTGGCCAAGCTGCCGCTCGACCCGCGCGTGGGCCGCATGATACTCGCCGCCCTCGACAACGTGTGCCTGAGCGAAGTGCTGATCATTGCCTCAGCCCTGTCGGTGCAAGATCCGCGCGACCGCCCGATGGAACACCAGCAGGCGGCCGACGAGGCCCATAAAAAGTTCGCCGATGAAAAATCTGAGTTCCTCAGCTACCTGAAAATCTGGCGCTGGTTCGAAAACGCCATCGAGCACAAGAAAACCAACCGCCAGTTGATGGACAACTGCCGCACCAATTTTCTCTCGCAGCTGCGCCTGCGCGAGTGGCGCGACGTCCATTCGCAACTGGTCACGCTGGTCAAGGAGCAGGGCTGGCGCATCAACGAATTGCCGGCCACGTACGAAAACCTGCACTTGGCGCTGCTGACCGGTTTGCTCGGCAATATCGGCTTCAAGAGCGAAGACGAGCCGGGCGCCGGCTACCTCGGTGCGCGCGGCATCAAGTTCCACATCTGGCCGGGGTCGTCGCTGCTGAAAAAACCGGGCAAGTGGATCATGGCGGCCGAACTGGTCGATACCACGCGCCTGTATGCGCGCTGCGTGGCCCGCATCGAGCCGGAGTGGCTGGAAAAAGTGGGCGGCCACCTGTTGAAAAAATCATGGGGCGAGCCGCGCTGGGAAAAGCGCTCGGCGCAGGTGACCGCGTCTGAACGGGCGACCTTGTACGGGCTGGTCGTGTACAGCCAGCGCCGCATCAACTACGGCGCCTTCAACCCGGCCGAGGCGCGCGAAATCTTCATCCGCGACGCGCTGGTCGGTGGCGATTACGACACGCGTGCGCCGTTCTTCGCCCACAACCACAAGCTGATCAAGGACATCGAAAACCTCGAACACAAGTCGCGCCGCCTGGACGTGCTGGTCGACGATGAACTGATCGCGGCGTTCTACGACAAGCTCATTCCCGCCGACGTCGTCAACGGCGCCGGTTTTGAGAAGTGGCACAAGGACGCCACCGCCGCCGAGCCACGGCTGCTGTACCTCAACCGCGACGAACTGATGCGCCACGAAGCGGCCGGCGTCACCACCGAGCTGTTCCCGAAAATCATGTCGGTCACTGGCCTCGAACTGGGCCTGACATACCACTTCGAACCGGGCAGCGTGCGCGACGGCGTGACCCTGGCCGTGCCGCTGTATGCACTGAACCAGTTGCCGCGCGAGCGCTGCGAGTGGCTGGTGCCGGGCATGCTCAAGGAAAAAGTGCACCTGCTGTTGAAATCCTTGCCGCAAAAGCTGCGCCGCCACTGCGTACCGCTGCCCGACTACGCGGCGAAATTCTGCGAGCGCGTCAACGAAGCAGGCGTGTTCGGCCGCGGTGATCTGGTCGACGCCATCATCGCCGACATCCGCAAGCAATTGACGATCGCCGTATTGACGACTGACTTCAAGCCGGAAACCTTGCCCGCCCATCACTTCATGAACTTCAAGGTGATCGACGAGCACGGCCGCCAACTGGACATGGGCCGCAACCTGGCCACCTTGCAAGCCGAGTTTGGCATGCAGGCGCGCGAGAGTTTCCAGAAGATGGCGGAAACGTCGGGAACCACGGTAACATCCGCCGCGCTGTCGGCTGCCCAGCCGGCCGGCGGCGCCAAGCCAGCCGCCGGCGGCAAGGCTGGTGCTGCGGCGCCTTTCACTGCGACGGGCGGCAAGGGGGGCAGCGGTGTGGCGCCACGCGGTGGCGTGGACGCTGCCGAGCCATCCAACCTGACCAATCTCAGCAACTGGACCTTCGGCGAACTGCCGGAGCTGCTTGAAATCCCGCAAGGCAAACTCACGCTGATCGGCTTCCCCGCGCTGGTGGACAAGCGCACCCACTGCGACCTCGAAGTCTTCGACGACCCGACCGTGGCAGCGCGCACCCACCGCCAGGGCCTGCGCCGCCTGTTCGCGCTGCAGATGAAAGATCAAATCAAGTTCATCGAGAAAAGCATCCCGAACCTGCAGCAAATGGGCATGCAATACATGGCGATGGGCACGCAGGAAGAACTGCGCGACGAGATCATCAACAAGGCGCTCGACATCGCCTGCCTGCAAGACCCGTTGCCGCATGATGCCGCCAGTTTCGCCAAGCGCAAGGACGAGGGCAAGTCGCGCCTGGTACTCCTGGTCAATGAAGTGGCGCGCCTGCTGTCGCAAGTGCTGACCGAATTCCACGGCCTGCCCAAGCGCCTGCAAGGCTTGCCGCAGGCAGCGGCCACCGACATGCAGGGCCAGTTGCAGGGCCTGGTGCACAAGCGCTTCCTGTCCGACAACGACTACAGCCAGTTGTCACACTTCCCGCGGTACCTGAAGGCGATGAACGTGCGCATCGAAAAGCTGCGCGCCGATCCCGCCCGCGACGCCAAGCTGATGGCCGACTGGCAACTGGCCGCCACGCCATTCCAGCGTCTGCACCGCGACAAGAGCGCCGGCAAGAACACCGACCCGAAACTGGTCGAGTTCCGCTGGATGCTGGAAGAGTTGCGGGTATCGCTCTTTGCCCAGGAACTGCGCACCCCGATGCCGGTATCGGTAAAACGCCTGCAAAAAGTATGGGAATCGATGCTACGCTAACCAAACCAAATTCGGGGTCAGTGCCGACATTCGGACATCCAGGAACCTTTTAGTTGAAGTCTACTTCAATAAATAAGTTCAAAAATGTCCGAATGTCGGCACTGACCCCGAAGTAGGCCCCGAAGGGCCCCAAAGTAGGCCCCGCGAAGTAGGCTCCTAAGTATCGTGCGCTGGTGGTTTCCGCTTAGACTGGGGTATTGGGGAGGTCCGATGAAGAAAGCCGCTGGGTTGTTCCGTAGTCTGATGCGCACGTCGATCAAGTCTGCGCGCCAGGGCGTTGCCGTCAACAAGTTGATGACGGCAATGCTGACGCCAACAGTAAAGCCTGCCCCTCCGAAGCGCAAGGTCCGCGCCAAGCCGGCGGCCTCCTCGGCCAAGCCCGTGCGCTCAACGGCCAGGCCGGCACCGGCGCCCTCGAGCATCACTACCGCGCCCGGCAAGTGGCTGACCTCCCATGTCGAGAGCGCCAACGGCCACCGCATGAGCTTCTGGCTCTACCTGCCGCATAACATTCCCGATGAGGCCGCTGCCCAGGGCCTGCCGCTGATCGTCATGCTGCACGGCTGCCAGCAGACCGCGACCCAGTTCGCCCAGGGCACCCGGATGAACCAGTGGGCCGAGCGCAAGGGCTACGTCGTGCTTTACCCGCAACAGCTGGTCAGTAACCATGCCCAGCGCTGCTGGAAATGGTACGACCGCGCCACGCAGGAAGGCGGTGGCGACGTGCCCACCATCGTGGCCATGATCGACAAGGTGGCGGGCGCTTACGCGATCGACCGCTCGCGCGTGTACGTGGCCGGCATTTCAGCCGGCGCCGGCATGGCCAATATCGTGGCGCTCAACCATCCGCACCTGTTTGCTGCCGTGGGCCTGCATTCGGGCCCCGCATTCGGCGCCGGCCACAGCACGATGGGCGCACTGGGGGTGATGCGGCATGGCGCCGGCCTGCGCGCCGACCTCGCGGTGCAGGAAGTGCTGGCCCGCCACGGCCGCTTCCCGGGCATGCCGACGATCCTGATCGCGGGCGAGGGCGACAGCGTGGTGCGACCGATCAACCTGGTCCAGCTGGCGCGCCAGGGCCTGGCCCTCAACGGCCTGGCGCCCGACGCCCCCGCCAAAATCACCCACAAGGCGCAAGGCAGCAACGCCCGCCACAACGCCCACCGCATCGACGATTTTTACGACGGCCGCAAGTTGCTGTTGCGCGTGGCCCGCATCGACGCCCTCGACCACGCCTGGAGCGGCGGCGATCCCGCCCTGAAATTCAACGCCAAGGCCGGCCCCGACGCCACGCGCATGATGCTGGAGTTTTTTGCGAAGCAGCGCCGCACATGAAGCGGTCCGCTCTGTGCCCGCACCTGCTCGCGGTCGTATTGCTATTGACTGTGGCGTTTGCCACTACCCGCGCGCGGGGCACGCGCACATGGCGTTCAATGCCGCCATGAACACGACGATTTTCTGCTTGCTGTGGCCGGCGGGCGCGTGACTCGCATGGCGGCGGGCGGTCGTTACTGGCCGGCCGGCGGCTGCCACAGCTCGACCTTGTTGCCCTCGGGGTCGATCACCCAGCCGAACTTGCCGTACTCGGAGTCGTCGGCCTTGTCGAGCACCTGGCAGCCTTCGGCGCGCAAGGCGGCCAGCAGGGCGTCGAGGTCGTGCACCCGGTAGTTGACCATGAACGAGGCCTGTCCCGGCGCGAACGGCGTGGTGTCGGCCGCGCCGATCGACCAGATGGTGCTGCCCGCCACCGCTTGGCCGGCGTCATCGGCCCAGGGAAAGGCGGTGCCGCCCCAGGCCTGGACGTCGATGCCGAGATGGCGCTGGTACCAGGCGCGCAGTGCGACCGGGTCTTTTGCGTGGAAGAAGATACCGCCGATGCCAGTGACCCGTTTCATGCCATCCTCCTGTGTGGTGATTACCTGACCCAGCCGCTGTTGGCAGGCGGGCATTTGACCTTGAGCGTGACCTCGTTTACAGCAGCACGAACGCCATGGCGGCCACCGCCGTGGGGCCCAGCGCCCCCAGCAGCAGTCCCAGCATGCCGACCGACTCGTCCTCGAAGCCGCGCCGCAGCAGCGCCACGCCGGCCGGATTGGGCGCGTTGGCGATCACGGTCAGGCCGCCGCCGGTCACCGCCCCGGCCATCAACATGTATTGCGCCTGCGGCGTGATGCCGTCGATCAGCGAGCCGAGGTAGGTGAGGGCGGCGTTGTCGGTGATGGCCGTCAGGGCCGTGGCGCCGAAGAACAGCGCCAGCGGCGACAGGCTCTCGACGATCGGTTGCAACCACCATTGCTGCATGCCGCCGAGCACCACCAGCCCGGCCAGGAAGAAGCCCACCAGCAGCGCTTCCTTGATGATCAGCGGCGACTGGTAGCGTTCATAGGCGCTGGTAAAACCGAGGAACAGCATGAACAGTCCCAGGAACAGCACCGGGTGGTGGCCGAACACCACCACGCCGGCCAGGAACGCCAGGTGGATGACGGTGACAGCCAGCGGCACCGGTGGTGGCGCGTCGGTCACGGCAGTGGCGGTGATGCTGTCGTCATTGGCGGCCTTGCCGCGCAGGTGCGGGCGCAGCAGCATGCTCACCACGGTGGCGTTGACGACCACCGCGACCGCGGCCTTCCAGCCGAAGTTGCTGGCCATGAAGGCGCTGTCCCAGCCCCAGGTACCGGCCACCATCAGCACCGGCGGCGCCGCGTACGAGGTCAGCGTGCCGCCGATCGAGACGTTGACGAACAACACGCCCAGCGCGCCGTACTTGAGCCACTCCGGCATGCCGGCGCGAAAAATCAGCGGCGCCAGCGTCATCGCCGCCAGGGTCATGGCGGCCGGTTCGGTGATGAGCGAGCCGGTCAGTGGCACCAGCGCCAGGCCGAACCAGGCCAGCGCCACTTCGGTACGCAGCGGCAGCTTGCGCGACAGCGCCAGCAGTAGGCGCTGCACCGCATCGAGCACCGGCCGCGAAGCGGCCACCACCATCACGGTGAACACGAACAGCGGCTCGGTGTAATGGCGCGATTCGACATAGGCGATGGCGGACTGGCCGCCGTTGGTCAGCGCCATGACCAGTATCAGCACGAACGCCCAGAAGCCGAACACCACCTCGACTTCGCCCAGCAGGTGGAACAGGCCCGCGTGGCGCGGATGGCGGCGCGCCAGTGTGCCGAACGATTTGGCGGCGAAGGTATGGAGCAGGGCCAGCGCAAACAGGCTGGCGCCGATGAGTTCAATATTATGCAAAACAGGGTCCTATCTAAGACTGGTCAGTGGCGCCAGCGCCTGCTGCGCGGCGGCGGGGCTCAGGGTGCTGGCGTCGAGCGTGCGCAGCGCTTGTGCGACCTCGTCGCGGCGCGTGGCATCGAGCACAATGGCCCGGTTGGCGGCCAGCGCCGCCAGCAGTTCGGTGGTGAGCAGGTCGAGCCGGGGGCGGATATCGGCGGCCAGGTCGGGCGCGTCGTCGAAGCGGCCGGCGTGCTGCGCGGTCCAGCGGGCATACAGTTCGCGCTGCACGGTTTTCGACGCGTCGATTTGCGCCCGGAATACCGCGGTCACCAGCGCGGCCGGCAACCCGAGCGCGCTGCCTTGTTTGACGGCGGCAGCAATGACCTGTGCCTCGCGCAGCAAATCCTCGATCGGCGCCTGCCGGTTCCACTTGGCGCGCGCCACCGGTTCGGCCAGCAGCAAACGCTGGTCGATGGCCTGGCGCAGCGGCTCCAGCGTCCAGGGGAACGCCAGCCAGTGTTCGACGTCCTGTTGCAGCGCGCCGCTGGCGATGCGCTCCTGCAGCCACTGGTCCACCAGGGTTTTGAAGGCCGCGTCGCGCGGCAGCAGCATGGCCTTGGCGGCGGTATCGAACGGCGCAGCCGGGTGCACCGCGCACAGGGCCGGGTGCAGCCGTTGCTGCAGCCGGGTTTCCATGGCGTCGGTCATCATCAGGTCGGCCTTGCCGGCGACGATCTGGCCGAAGATGGTGACGTTGTCCGGGTAGACGGTCAACTGCGCGCGCGGCGCGTGGCTGCGGGCAAAGCGCTCATTGGTGCCGCCCGGGTTGACGATCAGGCGCACGTGCGGCTGGTTGATCTGCGCCAGCGTCTGGAAGCGTTGCACGTTGGCGCACAGCGTGATCGGGGTTTTGCCGTCGCGCTGGTAGGGAATCGAAAACAGTGCGTGCTGCTGGCGCTCGGGCGTGATGGAAATGCCGCCGACGGCGATGTCGAACTTGTCGGCATTCCAGTCGGCAAGCAGGGTGGGCCAGCTGGTGGGCACCATGGTCAGCTTGACGCCAAGGCGTTTGGCCAGGCCGGCAGCGAGATCGATATCGAGTCCGAGGTAGGCGTCGCTGTGGCCGAGCCGGTAGGTGTAGGGCTTGTAGTCGGCCGGCGTGCCCACCCGCAGCTCGCCGCTGGCGGTGATGCCGGCCAGTTGCCGGGCCGGGCCTGCCGTCGCGGCGCCTGCCGTGGCAGCCAGCAGCAGGGATAACAATAATGTGGTGGCGCGCATGCAGCAGTATTCCGGGGTTGGTGAATTGTAAAAATTTCCAGCCGCTATGGTAACGCACCCGCTGCCTGTTGCGCGGTGTTCCGCGTCGTGATGCCAGTGCTGGCAGCCGTCCCCGCTGACGGTCTGCGCTTGGCCGGCACAGCGCACTGCCGCGCCGGCCCGGTCGTGCACTGGTGGACCGGCCTGGCGGGTGGACGGCATCCGCTTCAACGGCGTGGAAACGGATGTCCTAAATCATGCCCATATGTGTCATTTGCGTCATGGCTTGGGAGCGTTACTATGTCTTCACGCAATCTTGCTCATCCAAAAAAAGGAGTTCATCATGACCCCAGCACACCAAGGTACGGCACTGATCACTGGTGCCTCGAGCGGCATCGGCGCCCTGTACGCCGCCCAGCTGGCAAACCAGGGTTACGACCTGATCCTGGTGGCGCGCGACCGCGCCCGCCTCAACGCGCTGGCCGCCCGCATCACCACCGCCTCGGGCCGCGTGGTGGAAGTGCTCGACGCCGACCTGGCCGCTGCCAGCGGCCGCGCCGTGGTCGAAGCCAAGCTGCGCGGCGACGCCAGCATCACGCTGCTGGTCAACAACGCTGGCGTGGGCACCCATACGCCGCTGCTCGAAAGCGATGTCGACCGCATGGCCCACATGATTGAACTGAACGTCACCGCGCTCACCCGCCTCACCTATGCCGCCATCCCTGGCTTCGTGGCGCGTGGCAAGGGCGGCGTGATCAATGTCTCGTCCATCGTGGCGGTGGCGCCGGAAGCATTGAACGGCGTTTATGGCGGCAGCAAGGCGTTCGTGCTGGCGTTCAGCCAGTCGCTGCACCACGAACTGGCCGGCAAGGGCGTGCAGGTGCAGGCCGTACTGCCGGGCGCCACCGCCACCGATTTCTGGGCCACCGGCGGCCTGCCGGTCGAGCACCTGCCAGCGAACATCGTCATGCAGGCTGACGAGCTGGTGCGCGCCGCGCTGGTCGGTTTCAAACGCGGCGAGCTGGTCACCATTCCATCGCTGCACGACGCCGCCCTGTGGGATGCGTACGACAGCGCGCGCCAGGCCATGGCGCCGCACCTGTCCACCAATACCGCGGCGCCACGCTACGCCGCCTGATTCGCCTCCACCGACCAGGGAAACCATCATGAAACTGACCAACAACACCATTTTTATTACCGGCGGCGCCTCGGGCATCGGCCGTGGCCTGGCCGAAGCGTTCCACCAACGCGGCAACCAGGTCATCATTGGCGGCCGCCGCAAGGCGCTGCTCGACCAGGTGGTCGCCGCCAACCCCGGCATGGAATCGATCGAGCTCGACGTGGCCGATGCCGCCAGCATCGACACGGCAGCCAGGACCCTGATCGCCCGCTACCCGACCCTCAATGTCCTGATCAACAATGCCGGCGTGATGCCGTTCGACGATGCCGGCGGCGTGCTCGACGATGCCCAGGCACGTAGCCTGGTCGATACCAACCTGCTGGGCCCGATTCGCCTGACGTCGGCGCTGATCGACCACCTCAAGCAGCAGCCTGCGGCCACCATCATCCATAATACGTCGGTCCTGGCGTTTGTGCCGCTGGCCGTGACTGCCGTGTATTCGGCCACCAAGGCGGCGCTGCATTCGTACGCCATGTCGCAGCGCTTCATGCTGCGCGAGACGAACGTCAAGGTGCAGGAAATCGCGCCACCGTGGGTCGATACCGACTTGATCAAAAAGAGCGGCGACCCGCGCGCCATGCCGCTCGACGCCTTCATTGCCGAGACCATGGCCGGCCTGGCCGACGACAGGGAGGAAGTGATGGTGTCGGCGGTGGCAGGTTTTCGCAGCAATCCCGGTCCCGGCGAGTACGGCCTGTTTAACGGCTTCAATGCCGAGATGATGGTCAACCCGATCCCGGTGTGACCGGTCGCGGTGGCAGGCAGCGCCAACCTTTGCCTGTTGCCGGCGCCAACGGCTGGCGCTATTGCCGTTACACCCGCGCTTCGCGCCGCAGCGCTTGCGGCGGCACGCCAAAGCCGCGCACGAACGCCTCGCGCAGGTGGCGGCGGTCGCGAAAGCCGGTTTCGCGTGCGACGATTTCCAGCGGGTGCCGGCTTTGTTCGATCAGCAGGCGCGCCGCTTCGAGGCGCAGGCCTTCGAGCGCCTTGGCGGGCGATTGCCCGGTTTCCGCCGTGAACACCCGGCTGAACTGGCGCGGGCTCAGGTTGGCGCTCTCTGCCAGCTCATCCACGCTCACCGCCCGGTGCAGGTTCTTGCGTGCATGGTTGAGGGCGTTCTGGATGCGGTCGCTCTTGGGCGACAGTTGCAGCAGCTCGGAATGCTGGGTCTGGCCGCCGGCGCGGCGCTGGTGCATCACCATCTTGTGCGCGACGGTGCGGGCCACGTCGTTGCCCAGGTCTTTTTCCACCAGCGCCAACGCCAGGTCGAGGCCGGCTGTCATGCCGGCCGAGGTCCAGATCGGACCGTCGACGATGTGGATGCGGTCTTCTTCCACGGTGGCGCCCGGGTGCCGTGCTTGCAAGGTGCGGCCATAGGCCCAGTGAGTGGTGGCGCGGCGGCCATCGAGCATGCCGGCCTCGCCGAGGATGAACGCGCCGGTGCAGATGCCGGCCACGCGCCGCCACTGGTCGTCATGCTGCCGAAGGTAATCGACCAGATCGGGTGGCGTGGGCTTGCCCAGCGGATCGGTCACGCCCAGCACCACCAGCGTGTCGAGCCGGCCCGCCGCGGCAACCGGCGTGCACGAGACCGTCACGCCCATCGACGAGCGTACGCCGCCCGCCTCGAGCGCGTATTGCTCCACCGTGTAGAACGGCTGCGGCAGCACCTCGTTGGCAAACTCGAACACCGATTGCGTGCCCAGCGCCAGCATCTGAAATCCGTCTGTCAACAGGTAGCCGATCCGGTGCATGGTTTACTCCAGGGGGGGAAAGAGGCTGACATCATATCAATGAAAGTCGCGCGACCGCGTATCGAGCGCGCCCAGCAGGTGGGACAGGTCTACCAGGCGCTTGGCCACCAGGTGGCGCACATTGTTTTCCGTCTGCCACACGCCGTACACGCCCAGCAGTTGCGCGCCCATCACTTCGCGGCGCTGCTGTTCCACCAGGCTTTTCCAGCAGATCACGTTGACCGTGCCGGCCTCGTCTTCGAGCGTGATGAACACCACGCCCTTGGCCGTGCCCGGCCGCTGGCGCACGGTGACGATGCCGCAGCCGCGTGCCAGCTGGCCATTGCTAAAGCCCATCAACACGTCCGACGGCGTGAAGCGCATCTTGTACAGGCGTTCGCGCAGGAACGACACCGGGTGGCGCCCCAGCGTGAGGCCCAAATGGCGGTAATCGGCCACCACGCTTTCGGCAGCCGATGGCGCCTCGAGTGCGATCGCGTCTTCCACCACGGTGGCCGGGCGCAGCAGGCCCTTGTCCGGTACGCTGGAGGCGGCTTGCCACATGGCCTGGCGACGGTGGCCGGCCAGCGACGCAAGCGCGTTGGCGCTGGCCAGGTGCGTCATTTGCCGCGCATCGAGGCCGGCGCGCGCGGCCAGGTCGGACGTGTCGGTAAACGGCGCCACCGCGCGCGCTTCCTCGATGCGCCACGCCGCCTCCTTTTCCATGCCGTCAACATTGTTGAGGCCCAGGCGCACGGCCGGCATGCCGTTGGCGGCCGGTTCCAGCGCCGCCTCCCAGGTGCTGACTGTCACATCGACCGCGTACACTTCCACGCCATGGCGGCGCGCATCCTGCACCAGCGCCGAGCGCGAGTAAAAACCCATCGGCTGCGAGTTGAGCAGGGCGGCCAGGAAGGCTGCCGGTTCGTGGCACTTGAGCCAGCTCGAGACGTAGGCCAGCAGCGCAAATGACGATGCGTGCGATTCGGGAAAACCGTATTCGGCGAAACCCTTGATCTGGTTGAAAATGGTTTCGGCAAACTCGGGCGGGTAACCGCGCGCGTCCATGCCAGCCTTGAGCTTGTCCTTGAATGGTTGCAAGCCACCCTTGCGTTTCCACGCTGCCATGGCCCGCCGCAACTGGTCCGCTTCGCCAGCCGTAAAACCGCCGGCGACGATGGCGATCTGCATCACCTGCTCCTGGAAAATCGGAATGCCGAGGGTTCTTTCGAGCACGCCCTTGATTTCGTCGTTATGGTACGACACCGGCTCGATGCCTTGGCGGCGCCGCAGATACGGGTGGATCATCTCGCCCTGGATCGGCCCCGGCCGCACGATCGCCACCTCGATCACCAGGTCGTAAAAGGTTTGCGGCCGCAGGCGCGGCAGCATCGACATCTGCGCGCGCGATTCGATCTGGAATACGCCGATGGTGTCGGCCTGGCAGATCATTTCGTAGGTGGCCGGGTCTTCGGCCGGGATGTCGCCCATCTCGAAGCGCTGGCCGCGCCGCGCGGAGACCAGGTCGAGCGTGCGGCGGATGCAGCTGAGCATGCCCAGCGCCAGCAGATCGACCTTCATCAGGCCGACCGCATCGAGATCGTCCTTGTCCCATTGCACGATGCTGCGGTCCGCCATGGCGGCGTTCTCGATCGGCACCAGCCGGCACAGCTTGGTGTGCGAGATGACGAAGCCGCCCGGGTGCTGGCTCAGGTGGCGCGGGAAGTGCATCAGCAGGTCGGCCAGGTAATTCCACTTTTCCACCACCGGCGAACTGGTGTCGAAGCCGCAGTCGAGCAGTCGCTGTTCGAGGTCGGCGCGGCCGCCCCAGCTGTGCGACGCCTTGGCCACCTTGTCCACCACCGACAAATCGACCCCGAGCGCCTTGCCCACGTCGCGCAGCACGCTTTTCGGCCGGTAGGAAATGACCACGGCGGTGAGCGCGGCGCGCATGCGGCCGTACTTGTTGTACACGTATTGCAGCACTTCCTCGCGGCGCTGGTGTTCGAAGTCGATGTCGATGTCGGGCGGCTCGTTGCGCTCTTTGGATAAAAACCGCTCGAACAGCAAGGTGTTGCGCGACGGATCGACCTCGGTCACGCCCAGGCAATAGCACACGGCCGAATTGGCGGCCGAGCCGCGCCCCTGGCACAGGATGTGCTGGCCACGGGCAAAGCGCACGATGTCGTACACGGTGAGAAAGTACGCCTCGTATTGCAGCTCGGCGATGATGCCGAGTTCGCGCTCGAGCGAGGCCTGGACGTTGGCGGGGATGCCGTGCGGATAGCGCCAGTGGGCGCCGATATAAGTCTCCTTGCGCAGGTAGCTGGTGGGCGTTTCGCCGTCGGGCACCAGCTCGTGCGGGTATTCGTAGCGCAGCTCGTCGAGCGAGAATGCGCACAGCCGCGCCAGCCGCACGGTTTCGTCGAGCGCCGCGCGCGGATACAGGTTGCCGAGGCGCACGCGCGAGCGCAGGTGTTGCTCGGCATTGGGTGCGAGTTTGTAGCCGCACTGCGCCACCGGGATGCCGTGGCGGATCGCGGTCATGGTGTCCTGCAACGGCTTGTACGAGCGCACGTGCATGCAGACGTCGCCGGTGGCCACCACGGGAATGGCGAATTCTTCCGAGATGGCGGCGATCATGCGCCGGTGCAGCGCGTCGCGCGTGCGGTGGTGCAGGGTGAGCGCGATGCGCACCCGGCCCGGGGCATGGTGCAGCAGCCATTGCGCGTGCCGTTCCACCTCTTCGTACGGCGCGCAGTAGCGCGGCGCCAGGATGAACTGGCAGTCGGGCAGGCCGCGCAAGTGGACCAGGTCGCCGACCGGCTGGGCGATGTCGCGCGGGCGCACCAGGTAGGTGCCCTTGTCGGCGCGCATGCGGCCCACGGTGATCAGCTCGCTCAGGTTGCCGTAGCCGTTCTTGTTGGTGGCGATGATGATCAGGTTGAACGGCGGGCTGCCGTCTTCGGGCGTGATCGCCATCTGGCTGCCGATCAGCAGGTGCAGACCGCATTCCTTGGCTGCCACGTGGGCGCGCACCACGCCGGCCAGGCTGCATTCGTCGGTGATGGCGATCGCGCTGTAGCCGAGCTGGTGGGCGCGCTGTACCAGCTGCTCGGGCGGCGAGGCGCCGCGCAGGAAACTGAAATTGCTGAACACTTGCAGCTCCGCGTAATCGGGCAAGCCGATCGCGGGGACGCCGCCGGCGGGCAACCCAGCGGGCCAACCGGCGGGCAACCCAGCAGGCAAACCAGCAGGCCAACCAGCAGGCCAACCAGCAGGCCAACCAGCAGGCAAACCAGCAGGCGAACGGCCGGGCAGGCCACCGGGAAAATCACCGGGGAGACCGCCAGCAGGCGGGCCATTGCCGGGTGCTGGTGGCTCAGGTGGCTCAGGCGGCACCGGTGGCACGGGAGGATTGGGTGGCGTGCTCATGCTCAGGCATACAAGCCATGCAGGAACCAGCGCGCATCGGTGGTGCGCTCGAGGTAGATCCAGTAGCAGCTGGCGTCGCTGCCCTGGGCCACGAAATAGTCGCGGGCGGCGGTCTTGTCGTTCCACCAGCCCGCTTCCAGGCGCTCGGGGCCGGAAAGGATTTTGAGGGCGCTGCCGTAAAACGGCCGGTTGTCGCGCATCAGCAGCGCAATCGGCTTGGGCAGCAGCCAGAAGGGCCGGCCGTCGAATACTTCGTCAAGCTGCGCCTTGGGTCGCCTGGTCGCCGCCGGCAGCCAGGTGTTGCAGATTTCGGGGCGGTAATCGTCCACGCTGGCGGGGGTGAGCACGTTGTCGGCGCCCAGGCGCGCGGTCAGCAGTTCCAATAGCCGGTGGTAGTCCTGCGGCGTGCCGCCCGGCTCGGGAAACAGCGAGGCGTTCGGTGGCAGCATGGCTTCGATCTTGACCGCTTCGAGCCGCAGCGCGATCACCGGCGCGTGCAGTTCCAGCTTGCCCAGGCGCTCCTTGAGCAGGCGGACCAGGTGCGACTCGTGCCACGCCGGTTCGGCCAGCATGATCTCGAGCGTGGTGGGCGCCACCGCCGAGCGCCCCCGTTCATGTTCGAGGTAGAGCGTGAACGCGCGCACGGCCTGCTGCATGGCGGTGAGCCAGCCCACCAGTTGCAGGATCAGGCTCGAGGCGCCGTGCAGCAAGGCGTCTGCATGTTCCACCCGTTCGAAGGTTTCGATGCGGGCGGAAAAATGCAACGGCGGTTTGATCCATTCGAACATTTCCGGCGCCTCGCCGTAAGCGCGGTCGAGCGTGGCCAACAAATGCTTGTCGGTGCGCCGCAGCAGCCCGGCGCGCGGCAGCCGGCGCAGGGCGCCGAGGTCGCGCGCACCGATGTCGGTAAGCCAGCCGTGGAACGGTACGGCGGCCGGGATCAGCTCGCACGGCAGCTGGTTAAGGCGCTGTTGCAGGCGTTCCATCGACGCCACCCGGCGGCCCTTGGGCTGGTCCTTGCGCGGTGCGTTGCGCGCCAGCAGCCACGCGCCTTCGGCCGTGGGGGCGGCGCCCAGCTGCAGGGTAAAGCCGAGCGCGGCCACGCTACGCAGCACGCGCAGGCACAGCGCGTGCGGCCCCTTGAACAGGGTGAGGCTGGCGCTCACGTCGAGCAGCAGCGACCAGTCGGGTTGATACGTGATGTCGGGCGTGTACTGCATGAGCGCGGTGGCAATCGCTTCGAGCGCCTGGTCTTCCTTGTCGGCCGCGCGTTCGAGCACGGTGGTATCGGGCGCGATGGCCGCCACGCCGCCGCCGCGCATCCCCAGGCGCACGCCGGCCTGCGCGGCCTGGCGCGACATGGCCAGCACCAGCCCGTGCTCGACGACGACCATGGGCGCCGGCTCAGACCAGCACGGTCGTTGCGCTTCGAGCGGCAACAACGGCAGGTGGACGCTTAACATCAGTTTCATGGTCGTCGATGGCAGGTTGGGGAATATGCAGCGGTACCGGCATATCGTCCAGGGGGATAAACAGGGGCTGGTCGCAGTGCGGGCCCTTGCGCTTGATGATGTCTACCGAGATGCCGCCGGCAGCCGGGCGCAAGGTCATGCGCAGCGGCGACGGCGACGCGTCGGCAGCCGCCGCAATCGGGCGCAGCAGCCATAACCAGGTATCGGTGCTTTGCGCGGCCAGGTTGAGCCGGCGCAGCGCTTCGGGCCGCACATTGGCCTGCCACAGCAGCACCGCGCCGCACGAACCGTTCTTGAGGATTTGCTCGGCCGACCACAATGCATCGGCGCTGCTGGCTGGCTTGAGCCACAGCAGGTTGCGGTCGTTGACCTGCCAGGCCCGGCACGCCATGGCGTGCGGCAAATAAGGCGGTTGCACCAGCGCCACGCGCTGGCGCGCCGCCAGGCTGGCCAGCACGGGTTTCAGTAATTGCATTTCGCCGATGCCGTGCTGCTGCACCAGCAGCTCGATCAGCGCCGAGCGCGGCCAGCCCTGGTTGGGCAGTTCGCTATCGAGCAGTTCGTGCCCGGTGCTGCAGGTGGTGGAGCGCGAAATGGCCAGCTCGCTGGCCCGCCACACATCGCGCATGGCCAGGCGGCCAGCCTGGGCGGCTGCGGCGGTGATGGTGAGCGGTGGCGTGAGCATGAGTTGTTGTGAGATTGATACTGTATGTATGTACAGTATAATCGCCACCCCCGCTGAGATGCAAGGTTGATTTACTTGTCGTGCGGATATAACTGGTGTGGACGGTTCAGCGCTTGAAAAAGCGTGGATCGTAAACCCAGCGCTTGATGGTCGTTGCTGTGAGCGCGGCGGTGTCGGGGTGTTGCGGGTTGATCAGCACGTTGTCTTCGTCGGGCACGATGACCGATGGCACGCGCAGCAGTGCGCTGGCGCCGGACGCGATCCAGGCGACGCCCGCTGCTATCGAGGTGAGTCCGGCAGGGACGGCATCCCAGCCGCCGGGCAATGGTGCGAGAATCTGGCAGGCGGCCCATACCGCATCGGGAATATCGATGCGCACCAGGTAGCGGTGGTCCGCGGCCCTTGAGATAATGTACCGTTTCCAGCGCGGCCAGCGCGATATTGACGGCGCAGTACACAACGGGTGTGCCTATGCTGTTCCAGCGCCCACCTGTCAGCCTGGCACCCATGCCAGTTAAATCGTTGGCGGCGTAGGCGGGCGCCTCCATAGCAATACGCCACACCGCCGCAGTCATGCGTAAGCTCCGCTTTGTATCATGGTAAGCAACTCTGCCACCAGTTTTTGCCCCTCGAAGGTATCCAGATAACTGGCCGGGGTTTCCCCTCCAAGCGCTGGCAACGGTTCGGTAAGCCATTTTGCCACCCAGCGCGCGGCATCGAAGCCGGTGGGGTCGCCTGATTCTTCAACCATGGTTTGCACCAGGGCGATCAGATTTTCCACGCCCAGCACCCGTTCCGATTCGTCACTGGACAGCACGATGGCGTCTTTTTCCTTGCGGCTGATGGTGGCGCGCGACAGGCCCAGGCTGGTGAGCAAAATTTCCTTGCTCATTCCCATGCGCGCAGACAGGCTGGTAATCGTCGATGCCGGGATGCCTTGCCGTATCAAGGCAATCCGTCCTTGCGGATTGAGATGGCAAAGCGGGCGATGGCCCGATGGCCCGATGGCCTTGCCCTGCCACCATTTATGCGTCAGAGTACGCCCTCATCGAAGTTGCAGGAGTTTGCATGCGTTCTCAACGACAGGAATTTATCTCCAACGGCTATAAACTTGCGGCCAAGCTCGACGCGCCCGACGCCGAGATCCGCGCCTACGCGCTGTTTGCCCATTGCTTTACGTGCGGCAAGGATGCGATCGGCGCGCACCGGCTGGCGCACGCATTGGCCGCGCACGGCATCGCCGTGCTGCGGTTCGATTTCACCGGCCTCGGTGGCAGCGAGGGCGATTTTGCCGATACCAATTTTTCCTCGAACGTGGCCGACCTGGTGGCTGCTGCCGATTTTTTGCGCACGCACCACGCGGCGCCGCAGTTGTTGATTGGCCATAGCCTGGGCGGCACGGCCATGCTGGCGGCGGCCGAGCAGATTGGGGAGGCAACCGCCGTGGTAACGATCGGCTCGCCTAGCGATCCGACCCACATGCCCAGCCTGTTCGGCAGCAAGTACCTGGAACTGATACGGCAGGAGGGGGAGGCCATGGTGCCGCTGGCCGGACGGCCGTTCCGCATCAAGCGCCAGTTTTTCGACGATGCCGAAGGGTATGCGTTGAAGCCGAAAATTGCCGGCTTGAAGCGCGCTTTGCTGGTGATGCATGCCCCCGGCGACGATACCGTGCCGGTGGCCAATGCGATGGAAATCGTCACCGCCGCCAAACACCCGAAAAGTTTCGTCTCACTCGATACCGCCGACCATTTGCTGACCCGGCGCGACGATGCGGTGTACGTGGCGGACTTGATCGCGGCGTGGAGCCGCCGCTATCTGGCATAGGCTCAAAACCGGATTCCGGCCTGCGCCGCAATGACGGCTCTGCACCAGACATTGACAATTATTCGTCGCCGAATTCCTCGGCCAAATCCTTCCAGCCCTTGCCAGCGGCAAAGGTGTTGAACTCGTCCGGAGCTTCCAGCACCAGCAACTTGCTCTCTTGCAGCACCGGGTCGCCGGCGGTGAGGGCCGGGCCCTTGTAGCCGACCGTGCGCAGCTGCGCCACCACGGCGTCGATCAGCGACCTGTCCTTGTGCAGGCCGTTGATCGAGCCGGCAAAGTCAACGTACACCTCGATGGCGCCGTAGCCCTCATCGAAGATACGGATCGCCTTGGCGTCGTGGGCGCGGCCGGCGCCGTCGGTGGCCTTGAAGGGGCCGCTCAGTTGGATATCGGTATCAGCACTCATATTGCTCCTTAAACTTTAGGTAAAGCCATGCCACGTTGCACAGCGGGGCGCGCGGCCAGCAGGTCCATCCAGCGCCGCAAGTGCGGCTTGGCGGCCAGGCTCTTGCCCAGTGCGGGTTTGAGCGCGTCGTCGATGACTGCCACCCACGGGTAGCAGGCAATGTCGGCAATGCTGTAGTCCGCGCCGGCGAGGTAGGTGTGCTGCGACAATTGCTTGTCCATCACGCCCAGCAAGCGATCCGATTCTTCCAGGAAGCGCTTGCTGGCCAGCGCCGATTTCTCGGCCGAACGGACTTCGAAAAATCCCACCTGGCCCAGGATCGGACCGAGGCCGCCGATCTGCCAGCTCAGCCATTCCAGCACCTTGTAGCGTGCCGGACCGGCAGCTGGCAGTAGCTTGCCGCTCTTGTCGGCCAGGTAGATCAGGATGGCCGCGCTTTCGAAAATACTCAAGGGCCCGCCCTCGGCGTCGGTATCGACCAGGGCGGGGATCTTGTTGTTGGGCGAAATGGCCAGGAACGCCGGTGTCAACTGCTCGTCCTTGCCGATGTTGACCGTTTCGATCTCGTATTCGAGGCCCACTTCTTCGAGCATGATCGGAATCTTGCGGCCGTTCGGGGTGGTCCAGGTGTACAACGTCAGCATGCGGTCCTCGGCAAAGTTGATGGTTGACCCATCTTACTTCATCGGTTGCAGAATTGCTTCGAGGCGGTCAGGCGTGCCCTTGATCCGTTCCAGGCGCGGGTACTTCAAGCCGTCGTGGTAGTCGATCGCATAGGTGGTGTACAGGTTGCCCTTTTTCACCAAGAGCTGGATCGGTTCCTTGCCGCCTTTGGCGGCCGTGATCGCCGCGCGCAGCACCTCGGGCTTGTAGGCGCGGCCGTTCACTGCCAGCAAGGTCGAGTTGCCCGACAGGCCGGCCTTGAAGCCCACTCCTTCCCAGATGAACGATTCAAGCTTGCCTTCGGCGCCCACCGAGAAGCCGAGCGAGTACTGGAAGTTGGCCGACTTGCTCAGCTCTTCCTGGGCTTTCAGGAATGGCGTCTGCTTGTCGGTATAGACCAGCTTCCAGCCGGCGCGCGTGAGGCCGTCGAGCGGCGCGCCGGGACCATGGCTTTCCACGCGGCTGCGCAGGAACGTGGCCCAGTCGTGCGGCTGCACGGCGTTCAGGGCGGCCACCACGTCGTCGAACGTGTAGTGCTTGGCGACGTTGACACCGTCGTCGACGCCGAAGAAGCCGCGCGCGAAATCGTTGAGCGAGCGCTTGCCGCCCGACAGTTCGCGGATCAGGGTGTCGGCGTCCAGCCAGATCAGCTGGCCTTCCTGGTAGTAATCCTCGCCGCGCTGCCAGTTGTTCCACACTTGCGGGCGGCGCGCGTTGATGATCGGATCGTACGTGGTGTCCTGCACCGCGCGCCAGGTGCGGCCACGCACGTTGTCGAGGCGGGCGGCGGACGCGGCCAGCAGGTCGCGCGTGTTCTCCGGCTTGATCAGGCCCGAGCGGGCCGCCAGCACGGCGCCCCAGTACTGGGTCTGGCCCTCGTACACCCACAGCAGCGAGTTGTCGAGCGGGGTGTTGAAATTGGGCACGTCCTGGCCGGCCGGGCGGCGGAACTTGCCGTTCCACGAGTGGGCAAACTCATGCGGCAGCAGTTCCCGGCGCGCTTCCCACTTGTTCCAGTCGGTGAAGTAGCCGGACTTGACGCCGTTCTCGCTCGACTGGTGGTGCTCGCGGCCGATGCCGCCGAACTCGTCGCTGATGGCGAACAGGAAATCGTAGTGCTTGTAGTGTTTCGAGTTAAACAGTTTATACGATTGCTGGATCAGCGCGCGGTGCGGGGCGATCTGTTCCGGCGTCGCTTCGAGCTGTTCCGGGCTGTCGGCCACCACGTTCAAATGGACCGGGATTTTTGCGCCCGGATCGAGGTCGATGCGGCGGAAATAGCGGCCTGCGAACAGCGGCGAATCGAGGAAGGTTTCGAAGTCCAGTGGCTTGAAGGCGATCTCGTCGCCGTTGCGCGCGGCGGTCTCGAGCGCGGTGCCGAACTGCCAGCCCGGTGGCACGGTCAGGTTGGGCTGGATGGTGATGTTGCGGCTGCGGTAGCCGGCCGGGTAGATCGCCAGCGACTGCCACTGCACGCCGAGAATGTCGTTGGTAAACGTGGTGCGGCCCTGGCTCGCTTCCACCGGCGACAGGTACTGGAATTCGATGTCGACCGCGTTGGCGCCGGCCGGCACGTCGACCGTGAAGGCCCACACGTTGAGCGGATCGCGGCGCCAGTCGAGCGGCTTGCCGTTGGCGCTCGCCTTTAAACCGGCGAACTGGTTGAGGGCGCCGCTGGGGCCGTGGTTGGCCACCACCCATTGCGGGTACAGCAAGGTCAGCTTGCCGGGCTGGGCCGGAATGGTCTGGCGCACGCGGAAAATCTGTTGTGCCGTATTGGAGGCGTCCACCTTGAGGACGATGGTGCCCGGGTAAGGCTGTTCGGAAATCGTCTCTGCCTGGACGCCGGTGGTAACGGCTGTGGTGGCGAGCAGGACGGCAAATGCGGCACGGGTGAGGGGCATGAAGGACTCGGATCGTGATTGAACAAGAGAAAGAGTTTAGCACGCAGGCTCGGCCGGCAAGGGCGCAAAAAAAATCGCAGAAAAACCCTTGAAAGGCTTCGACCACCACCCTATATCGGACTCAGTGGTTGCCCAGCAGGGGACCACCGGCCCCGAGGAATGCTTCCGAAGGGGGATTACATTTATCGCTTAACTTGAAAAGGATATCTATCATGCGTACTTTTGACCTGACTCCACTGTACCGTTCCGCCATCGGCTTCGATCGCCTGGCCCAGATGCTCAACGATGCCCAGCGCGCCGATTCGTCGCCCAGCTATCCTCCCTATAACATCGAACTCGTGTCCGATGACCAGTACCGCATCGTGATGGCGCTGGCCGGTTTCAACCGCGACGAGATCGACATCACCTTCGAGCGCGATTCGCTGCACGTCGTTGGCCGCAAGCAGAAGGACGCCACCGAGCGCACCTACCTGCACCGTGGCATCGCCGCGCGTGACTTCGAACAGCGCTTCCAGCTGGCCACCCACGTCAAGGTGACCGGCGCCAGCTTCGACAACGGCATGCTTACCATCGAACTGGTGCGCGAGGTGCCCGAAGCGCTCAAGCCACGCAAGATCGTCATCGACGGTCAGGGCGGCAGCGAGAACGTGACCGCCCTGGAGCAGCGCCAGGCCGCGTAATCGCCCTGTAGCGGTATGACCCTCACAACTGGCCGGACTTTCCGGCCAGTTGTTCGTCCATCGTCTGCTTTTCCCCACAGCGTTGTAAGCATATGTTTCCGTGGAAATTTCATTAAGTAGGGTCTAAGTTTTTTGCCTCATATTGAATACATCTAAAATCCTAGTTCAATTCAGGAGTGCAACATGTCCCAGACTACCCCAACCGGATCGAAAACCTTCAAACGCACTGTTGCCGCGCTGGCCATCGTGGCTGCCATTGGCGCCGGCGGTGCGGTCGCGGTCAAGCAGAGCAGCGCGGTTGCCGCCGGTACGCCGGTAGCGACGGTCACCGCTCCCCCCTCGGCCAATGCCGGGGCCCCGGCTGCCGTTGCAGCCCCGTCCATTTCGCTGCCCGACTTCTCCGTCGTGGCTGCCCAAAACGGCCCGGCCGTGGTCAATATCGACGTCCGAGGCACCACCAAGGCGTCCTATGACGGCCAGGGGCAGGGCCGCGCCGAAGCGTTCGGCGACGACCCGTTCATGGAATTCTTCCGCCGCTTCCAGGGCCAGAATCCGCGCGGCGGCCAGCGCGATGTACCGACCCACGGCATGGGCTCGGGCTTCATCATCAGCGCCGACGGCATCATCCTGACCAACGCCCACGTGGTGCGCGATGCGCGCGAAGTCACCGTGAAATTGACCGACCGCCGCGAGTTCCGCGCCAAGGTGCTCGGTTCCGATCCGAAAACCGATGTGGCTGTGCTGAAAATCGACGCCAAGAACCTGCCGGTGGTGCCACTGGCCAAGACCGACAACCTGAAAGTGGGCGAGTGGGTGCTGGCAATCGGCTCGCCTTACGGTCTCGATAACACGGTCACGGCCGGCGTGGTCAGTGCCAAGGGCCGCTCACTGCCCGACGACGCCTACGTGCCGTTCATCCAGACCGACGTGGCCGTCAATCCCGGCAACTCGGGCGGCCCGCTGTTCAACACCCGAGGCGAAGTGGTCGGCATCAACTCGCAGATCTACAGCCAGACCGGCGGCTACCAGGGACTGTCGTTTGCCATTCCGATCGAAGTGGCCACCACGATTGCCAACCAGATCGTTTCCACCGGCAAGGTCGAACACGCCAAGCTTGGCGTGACGGTGCAGGAAGTGGGCCAGGATATTGCCGATTCGTTCAAGCTGGCCACCCCCGAAGGCGCGCTGATCGCCAACGTCGAGCGTGGCGGTCCCGCCGACAAGGCCGGCTTGAAAGCTGGCGACGTGGTGCGCAGCATGAATGGCAAGAAGGTCGTCAGCTCGATCGACTTGCCGGCCATGGTCGGACTGATCAAGCCGGGCAGCACGGTCAAGCTGGAAGTGTGGCGCCAGGGTAAGCTGATCGCGCTCGACGCCAAGCTCGGCAACCTGAGCGACAAGGTCGCTGCCGTCGCGGCCACCAGCGACCGTGCCGAGCAGGCCAGCTCCAGGCTGGGGTTGTCGCTGCGTCCGCTCGATCCGAACGAGCGCCGCGAGAGCGGCATCGCCAATGGCCTGTTGATCGAAGACGCCGGCGGCGCCGCGCAAAGCGCCGGCGTGCAACCGGGCGACGTGCTGCTGTCGGTCAACGGCTACGCGGTCAGCAATATCGATCAGGTGCGCCAGGTGGTGGGCAAGTCCGGCAAATCTGTGGCGTTGCTGATCCAGCGCGGCGGCGATACAATCTTTATTCCCGTGCGTTTGGGCTAAGCCCAACCTGCAGAACGCGACAACAACAAGAAAAGGAAAACACCATGCGACTTCTGCTGGTAGAAGACGACACCATGATCGGCGAAGTCGTGCTCGACCTCCTGCGCGCCGAGCACTACGCGGTGGACTGGGTCAAGGACGGCGACATGGCCGACACCGCGCTGCAAACCCAGACCTACGACCTGGTGCTGCTCGACCTGGGCCTGCCGCGCAAGGACGGCCTCGAAGTACTGCGATCGATGCGGGCCCGCAAGGAACTCACGCCCGTGCTGGTGGCCACCGCGCGCGACGCCAAGGAGCAACGGATTGCCGGACTGGATGCCGGCGCCGACGACTACGTGCTCAAACCGTATGACCTCGACGAACTGCTGGCGCGCATCCGCGCCTTGCTGCGCCGCTCGGCCGGACGCGCCGAACCGGTGTTCGAACACGGCGGCGTCAGCGTCAATCCGCAAACCCGCGAGGTGCTGGCCGACGGCAAGCAGGTCAACCTGTCGGCGCGCGAATGGGCCGTGCTCGAGGCCTTGATCGCCCGGCCCGGCATCGTGCTGTCGCGCCACCAGCTCGAGGAAAAGCTGTACAGCTGGAAGGATGAAGTCAACAGCAACGCGGTGGAAGTCTATATCCACGGCCTGCGCAAGAAGCTCGGCGCCGAACTGATCCAGAACGTGCGCGGCCTCGGCTACATGGTGCCCAAGCTATGAGAATGAAGGTGAAGCTGCCGCCGATGCCACGCGTGCCGGTGGTCACGCACTCGCTGCGCGGACGCCTGCTGTGGTTCCTGCTGGCAGCCATCACCATGGCGGCGATCGCCCAGGCGGCGATTGCCTATCGCAGCGCGCTCAGCGACGCCGACCAGATTTTCGACTACCACATGCAGCAGATGGCGATGTCGCTGCGCTCGAGCGCCACGCTCACCAACAAGGCGGCCGACGCCTCGCCCGATCCCGGCAACGACGACCTGGTGGTGCAGGTGTGGACGCCCGATGGCGCGCAAGTGTTCCGCTCGCTCTCACGGGCGGCGCTGCCGCAGCGCGCCGTGCTCGGTTTTTCCAACGTCAAGGCCAACAACACCACGTACCGGATTTTCTCGGTACAAACCAGCAACCAGACCGTGCAGGTCGCCATGGACATGGCCGTGCGCCAGCGCATGGCCGGCACCCTGGCCTTGCGCACGGTGGGGCCGATTGCGGTGATGGCGCCGATCCTGATGCTGGTCGTGTGGTGGGTGGTCAGCGGTTCGCTGGCGCCGGTGTCGCGCGTCAAACGCCAGGTGGCGGCGCGCCAGGCCGACGATTTGTCGCCGGTGTCCGAAAACGATTTGCCCGACGAAGTGCTGCCGCTGGTGCACGAACTGAATTTGCTGTTCGGCCGGGTGCGCACCGCGTTCGAAGCGCAGCAGCATTTTGTCGCCGATGCCGCGCACGAGCTGCGCTCGCCACTGGCTGCGCTGAAATTGCAGGTGCTGAGCCTGGAGCGCGCGCAGGACGATGCAGCGCGCAGCGTGGCTATCGGCCGCGTCACGGCCGGCATCGAACGCGCCACTCGGCTGGTCGAGCAGTTGCTGGTGCTGGCGCGCCAGGAAGGCTCGGTCGACGATGTGCGGCTCGATCGCGTCAACCTGTCCGAGCTGGTCAAGCGCACGCTCGGTGACATGGCCGGCCTGGCGCAGGCGCGCCAGATCGACCTGGGCCTCGAGCATGCCGACGAGGCTGTCGTCGATGGCCAGCCCGATGCGCTGATCATCCTGCTGCGCAACCTGGTCGACAACGCCATCAAGTACACGCCGGCCGGCGGCACGGTCGATATCGAACTGCGCCGCATTCCGGCAGAAGCCAAGGTCAAGGGCGCCGCCGGGCCGGGCCGGGTGCTGCTCAGCGTCGAGGATTCCGGCCCCGGCATTCCGCCGGACGAGCGCGAGCGCGTGTTCAGCCGCTTCTACCGCGTGCCGGGCAGTCAGGCCGGCGGCAGCGGCCTGGGGCTGGCGATCATCAAGTCGATTGCCGAGCGCCACGGCGCCGTGTTGACGCTCGATACGTCCGAGCGCCTGGGCGGTCTGAAGATCAACATCGATTTTCCCGAGACGGCGAGGCCCACGCCGGTCTAAAATGCCGTTTTGATATGCGGACGGCACCATGAAAAAAATCGGATTCTCGGGAACGCTGGACCCGATCACCAACGGCCACATGTGGGTGATCAACGAAGCCCGGTCGATGGCGGACGAGGTGGTGGTGTTCCTGTCCGAGAACACCGCCAAGAAACCCAAGTTCACGGCCGAGGAGCGCAAGAGCATCATCGCGCTCAGCTGCGCCGAGCAGGGCTGGAACAATGTGCAGGTGGTCATCGTGCGCGGCGACTACACGGCCCGCGCGGCCCGCAAGCACGGCGCCGAATACCTGATCCGCGGCATCCGCACCACCGCCGATTTCGACTACGAAAACCTGATCCAGCAAACCAATGTCGACGTGCTGCAAGGCGCCAAGACGATTTTCGTCATGCCCCCGCGCGACCTCGGTTCGGTCAGCTCGAGTTTTGTGAAAGCGCTGGAAGGCCCGATCGGCTGGAACTGGATCATGAAGAAATTCGTGCCGGGCCCGGCGTACCACGCCTGGGTGCTGGGCTGGCTGCGCAACGAGTGGGAACTGCTGTGGGACTACGCCCAGGCCGATGAATCGGCCATCAACCACGCCGACGCCTGGTTCGCGCGCCTGACCGGCGCCACGTCGTACGGCGGCACGTCGCGCCACTATCACAACCTCGACCACCTGGTGCACGGCCTGTCCGAGATCCGCGCGTGGGCCGCCAACACCAAGCCGTCCGCGCTCGACATCGAGATCGTCAAGCAGGCGTTCTGGTTCCATGACGCCGAATACGAGCACGCGCGCGCGGCCGGCGCCCCCAGCAACGAAGAAGCCAGCGCCCAACTGTGGCTGGGCAGCCGCCTGGGCCAGGAAATGGAGCCGGCCGCCGCACTGATACGCGCCACCGACCATTTCCAGGAAGCGGCGATCGAGCATCCGCTCAAGGCCGTGCTGCTGAGCGTGGACCTGGCGATCCTGGGCCAGGACGACGAGGTCTACCAGAACTACGCGCGCGCCATCCGGCAAGAATACGCGCACCTGCCCGACGACGAATACCGCCGCCAGCGCACTGGCGCCCTGGGCCACCTGTGCCGCAAGGCCGAAGCGAACAAGCTGTTCTGCGACCCCTATTTCGCCGACCAGTACAACGACCGCGCCATTGACAACATGGAACGCGAAATGGCGCGCCTGGCCGGCGAATAATCCTTCAATCAGTTCGGGGTCAATGCCGACATTCGGACAAAAATGTCCGAATGTCGGCACTGACCCCGAAGTTTGGTTTTGAATTTAGAAGCGGTTCCAGTTGTTGTGGCGGTGTTCGGTCGCTTCCTTGAGCAGGTGGCTGGCGCGGTGCAGATCCTTGGGGCTGTGCTCGTCGCCCAGTTCCACCGTCATCGCCAGTTCCTGGATCGCGGGCGGATATTCGTGTTCGGCCGCTTGTTCGAGCAACGCGCGGGCTTTGGCCTGGTCCTTCGGTACGCCCTGGCCGTCGCGGTAGAAGTACGACAGCAGGAACATCGCGTGGGGATTGCCGCCGGTGCTGGCCGTTTGCAGCCAGTGCGCCGCTTGCAGATCGTTGCGGGCGACGCCGTTGCCGTTCTTGTACAGCAGCGCCAGGGCCAGCGCGGCGCGCGCGTGGCCCTGCTGCGCCGCTTGGGTGTACCAGCTCGAGGCGGCCAGCGGTTGCGGCGGTACGTTGACCACGCTGGTGCGCAGCATCTCGCCCAGTTCGTAGGCCGCTTCGATGTCGCCGCCGCGCGCGGCCTGCTCGAATAATCGCAGCGCGTCCTTGCGCTGCTGCGGACGCTGCTGGTACACCAGCGCCAGTTCGCGCTGCGCCACCGGCAGGTTTTGCTGCGACCACGACATCAGCTTGCGCTCGGCGCTGGCATCCGCTTCCTGGATCGCTTTCATGCCCACCACCTCGATCTGGGCATCGGTGGGCTTGTCGCGCTGCATCTGGCAGCCCGACAGCCATATCGAACCCGCGATCGCCAACAGCATCGCACCCGGAAAAATTTTCATCGTTGCACCTCGCATGGTTAGCACGGTTGACGGGCCGGCACCGGCCGGCCCGGGGACTGCCTCATTTGCTTAATTGCTTGCTCAATTACTTGCTCAGATCGATCGCATACTTGGCAAAGCCGCTGGCGTCGAGGCCGCCCTCAGCCGTGACCGCCGTGATGCCGGCGCTTTTCGCCAGGCCCAGGTGGCCCGGCGCCGAGCGCAGGATGACCGGGCCGGCGGTGGCCACCTTGACGAAGCTCCAGCTGCGCGCGCTGCCGTTATCGACCAGGCTGACCTTGCCGGTGGCCTTGCCACGGGCAGCGAGGTAGTTGCTCACCACGGTCTGGTTGGCGTCCGGCGACTTGATGATGGTCTTGCTGCCGTCGATGCCGGGCACGGCGCCGCCGCCGCCGGCGCGGTAGTCGTTGGTGGCGACGATGAAGTCGGCATTGTCGGCGACCGGCTTGCCCTGGTACGCCAGGTTGACGATGCGGCTGCCAGCCGGCCTGGTGACGTCGATCTGGTACGTCAGCGCATTGCCCTCGGCGTAGAACACGTCGTAGTTGAAGATGGTGGCGTAGCTCGGCACCAGGTCCTGCTCGGTGGTCAGGGTCGGGTCAATCGCGCCGAATTGCCTGGCCGAGGTTTCCAGCCATGCCTTCAGGTCCGAGCCCTTGATCTTGACCGCCTGCAGGTTGTTATTGCTGTACAGGTAGAGGTCGCCAGGGTTGCGCACTTGCAGGCCCACCGGCGCGGCCGGGGTGGCGCCTGGCGCCACATCGGTGAAGTCTGACGGCCCGTTGCGGCCGGCCTTGAACGGCGCGCTGCACGACAGCACCGGGATGTTCTTGTAGCTGGCAATCGTCGCGTCGGTGCTGGTGGCGATGAAATTTTTCACATACTCCAGCTGGGCCTGGTTGACGAGCTGGATCGCGGTCACGTCGCCCGCCAGCGAGAAGTACGACGACATCTCGAAGTCGGTGTCCACGCCCAGCGGCTGCCTGGCGTAGGCGATGGTGGCGGCGTGCTCGGTGGCCACCAGCGGTGCGATAGCCGGATCGGCAGCGACATTGGTCGTGCCATCACGGTACTTGAAACCGCGCGATTCCACGCTGGTTTTGGCCGGTTGCACCACCCACTTGCCACCCTGGTACACCAGGGTCAGCTTGATGATGCCCAGGCGGCGGCCCCAGCTTTGCGCCATCACGGTCGGCACGCCATTGACAAAACCGTTGACGGCGTCGATCTTGGCGCTGGCCGGGAAGGCGGCAAACGAGGCGTCCAGCGCAGCGGCGCCGGTCTCTTTACCCTTGGGGAAGATCAGGTGCGAGTGGCCGATCAAGAGGGCGTCGATGCCGGTACCGGCCAGGTGGTAGCTGGGGTTTTCCATTTTCGGGCTGTACGCGCTGGGGTCGAGGCCGCCGTGCGACAGCGCCACCACCAGGTCGGCGCCCTTGCTGCGCAGTTCCGGAATGTATTGTTTTGCCGCTTCCACGGCGCCGGTGACCGCCACCTTGCCGGCCAGGTTTTTCTGGTCCCATTCGAGGATTTGCGGCGGCACGAAACTCATGATGCCGATATTGATCTTGACGTCGAGCGCGCTGCCATCGGGCGCCGTGGCGCGGAAGGTGCGCGGCAACAGGGCGGTCGGTTGCACGATCGGCTTGCCGCTGGCCACGCCGGTGACGTTGGTCAGCGCCAGCGGGAAGGTTGGCGCGCCGCAGTTGCCGGCCGGCTTGGTGACGCCAGGAATGCCGAAGTCGCTATTGGTGATCTGGCTCAGCAGCGGCAGGCCATAGTTGAACTCGTGGTTGCCGAAGCCGCCGCCGTCAAACTTCATGGCGTTCATCGCCTTGTGGATGGCCATGGTCTCGGTGCAGGCGACCGGCTTGGTCACGGCTTGCAGGTCGCCCAGCAGCGTGCCCTGGATGGTGTCGCCGTTGTCGAGCAGGATATTGTTGGGGTTTTCGGCGCGGGCGGCAGCCACCAGGGTGGCGGTGCGCTCCAGGCCCAGGCTGGTGTCCTCGGACAGCGAGTAGTAGTTGTAGCTCATCACGTTGGCGTGGAGATCGGTGGTCTCCATCAACGCCAGCGCAACGGTCGTGCCTTCCTGCACTGGCGGCACCAGGTTCGCTTCACCGCCACAACCGGCTAAGCCAGACAGGCCGGCTGCCGTCATTGCTGAAAGCAGCAGCAGATTCGTTTTCATCGCGTACCTCGAAGTAATTAAATTCCAAGGTAGCGAGTTTAACCAGATTACATGACGCCCCCGTGACAGTTGATCAATACGCCCACAGCGGCCCGGCGCGACCGCCCACCGACGCGCCCTCCATCACCACGAATACCCGGCGCCCGTAAAAGAATGGCAAGCCCCAGTCGAAATACGTGCTCGACGAGGCCGAGCTGCTCAGCGTGCCGCCCACTTGCGCCGCGCGCACGCTCGATGACAGTTGCACCAGGTTGACGATGTTGAAGTTGACCACGCCGGTGGCGCTGCCGTCCGACGCCGTGTTGGTGGCCGACAGCGCCAGCGTGGCGGCAGGGCAGAAGAAGTCGCCGCCGGAGCAGGTGCGGATATCGGGATCGGTGAAGAAATAGCCGTTCGAGCCGCTGTCGATAAAACTGGCGTTGTAGGTCTTGCCGTTGTAGGTGGTGCTGAAGTTGCCGCTGCTGTTGGCCTTGTAGATGGTCTCGCTGGCAATCGTGTTATTGCTTTGCGTATTGACGCCAAACACCAGCGTGCCGCTGACCGATGTCAGTCCGTTCGGTCCCACCGCCGGCAAGCTCACCAGTACGCCATTGTTGTTGACGGCAAACGACGACACCGGGTTGGTGATTTGCGACGCCAGCGGCATGGCGCTGGCCGTGCAGGTACCGGCCGTGCAGGCGTAGTACACGCCGCTGATGGCCGACTGGGCGCAGGCATTGCCGCAGTCGTGCCTGAACAGCCCCACGCCAAGGATGCCCTTGGCGCCGATGGCGCTCATCGAGCCCAGGTTGTTGCCGGCGCTGCTGCAACTGGAAGGCGTGGCGGCGAAGTTGGCATTGGTATCGCCGATCACCTGGACCGAGATGCCGGCCGCCGTTTCGTCGGCCATCTTGACGTCGGCCTGGCGCACCGAACCCCAGGTGTAGCCACTGATGAACTTGCCGCATTCGCCGGCATCGGCGCCGCTGGCGGTTTTTACCGACGGCAGCGCGAGGCTGCTGTCGAGCGCGGAAGCGAGCACGCGCAGGCCGTAGGAGCCGGTGTCGAGCAGCACGTGGTCGATGGTCTGGCAGGTGGTGGTGCCGGGGCGGCAGATGGTCACGTTGACGTAAGGCACGTTGATCACGCCGCTGGCGCCGGCCGGGCCGTTGTCCACCGTAATCGGCACGCTGTTGCTGAGGACGGCGGTCACGCCCAGTTGCGCGCTGGCACTGGCCTCGCCGCCGCTGCCGGTGCAGGTGAGGCTGTAGGTGATGTTGCCGGCAGTTGCAGACGAGACGGTGACCGAGCCGGACGTGGCGCGGTTGCCGATCCAGGCGCCGCTGGCGGTGCAACTGCTGGCATTGGCCGACGACCAGCTCAGCACCGACGTCTGGGTGGTGTTGATGGCGGCCGGCGCCAATGTCAGGCTGACCGTGGGCGCCGGTGGCGGCGAGCTGATGGTCACAGAGGTGCTGTTGGTGACACCGCTGCACGTGAGCGCGTAGCGCGCGGTGCCGGCCGCGCCGGCAGTCACGGTTTGTGAACCGCTGGTAGCCACGGTGCCGCTCCACGCGTCGGACGCGGTGCAATTGGCTGCAGTGGCATTGCTCACGCTCCAGGTCAGCGTGACCACCTGGCCCACCGTGGTGGCCGTAGGTGTGGCGCTGATGCTGACCACGGGCGCAGCCGCGGTCACAGTCGGCGTGGCCGGCGTGGTTGTCGTGGCGGTACTGCCGCCGCTACCGCCACCACCGCAAGCGGTCAGCGCTGTGCACAGCAGGACGCCGGCAGCGCTGGCGGACAGGTTGGTGGTCCAGCGGCTGGCGAACCAGCGGCTGGCGCCGGCAACAGCGAACGCCGCGCGTGCCGGTGCCGCGCGAGCAGCAACCAGGGGCGGGCGGGCAAAAGTGGATAACGTGCGAGCAGGCGTCAATACCGCGCAAGCGCGTTGCAACAGGCTGGTCATGCGGAACTTCCTTACTCTATCGTGGTGGTGTCGAAGCCGGCCGGCACTGCCGACGGGATGAAGGCATGGCCGGCAAACGAGCGCATGTGGCCGTTCGAGACGATCACCACGTCGGACTGGTTGAGCGCCAGCTGCGAGTGGCCGGCCTGGGTCCGCCTGCCGGTGGCGTCGGTCAGCGCGGTGAATTTGCTGCCGAGCAGGGTACGCAGGTCGGGCAGGGTGGGGCCGGTCCAGCTGACGGCAAACACCTTGCCAGCCGCGTCCATGTACTCACGCACGATGGTGCCGCTGTCGAGGGTGCTCTGGCTGACCGTGTACACGGCGTTGGCGGTATTGTTGCCGGCCGCAGCGAGGCTGCGCGCGGCGCGTACCGGCGTGCCGCCGAAATCGGACGGCGCACTGCCGAGCGCCGCGTAGGCGAGGGCGCCTTGCAGCACGGTGACGAAAAACATGAGGACGATGGCGGGACGCATGGGATGTTCCGTTGCTTGGAGTAAATATGAGTATAGTGTATTGCGGCAGGAAGTTGGATGGCGTTAACGCCATGTAAGCAAACGTTACCTTTACCGAAAAACTGAAAAGCCGCCATCCCCCGGCGGGGATGGCGGCTTTTTTTTGATGTTAAAAATGCAACGAATTTAGAACTTGCTCCTTAGAACTTGACCCACAGGCGGCTGAAGTATGACGTACCGTTCAATCCGAATTGCACACTCTCGTACTTGAAACCATTGTCGGTCTGGTCCGCGTCCTGCGCGGTAGGACGCGCGCCGAACAGGTTGTTGCCTCCGAACGTCAGCTTCATGTTCTTGTTGATGTTGTAGGTAAACGCCAGGTCGGCCGAGGTTTTCGACTTGTAGCGCTGGTTCGGTACGCCCTCGGCGGTGCCGCTGAAGGTGCCCAGGGTTTGCGGGCCGAAGTGGATGATCTTCAGGTCGGTGTCCCACGCACCGAGGCCATAGTTGAAGCCCAGCGTGAATTTCGAACGCGGCGCGCCCTGCTCGATGTACAGGCGCTCTTTTTCCGACAGCAGCACGTCCTCGAAGCCGCGCAGCGAAGCCGGGGCGTGGACGTCGGTCACTTCGGTCTTGCTGACGTTCATCGCCAGGAAGGTGTTCAGGCGGCCGCCCATCACGGTGGCCTTGTGCGAGGCGGTCAGGTCGATCCCCTGGGTCTTGGTATCGGCCGAGTTGACGAAGAATTGTGCCTCGCCCACGCCCAGCGCGGCCAGGCGCGCGGACAGGTCGGGGTAGTTGTCGGCGGTAAAGCGGCCCGACAGCACGATGCGGTCCTTGATCTTGATGTGGTACAGGTCGGCCGTGAGCGAGATCGCCTGGGTCGGGGTCCAGGTGGTGCCCAGCGTGAAGCTGGTCGATTTTTCTTCCTTCAGGTTCGGGATGCCGGCCGCGTTGGCCACCACGCCGCCATTGGGCGCCAGCACCACTTCTTTCGGCACGCCGCCGATGAAATCGGTGAAGGTGGTGGACAAATGGCTTTGCTGCAGCGACGGCGCGCGGAAACCGGTGCTGGCGGAACCGCGCAGCAGCACGCTATCGGCAACACGGATGCTGCCGGCCAGCTTGCCGGTCACGGTGGAGCCGAAGTCGCTGAATTTCTCGTAACGCACGGCTGCCTGACCTTTGACGCGGTCGGTGAAGTCCGCTTCCAGGTCGAGGTAGGCGGCGTTGCTGTGGCGCTTGGCATTGGTGATATCGCCGGGCTGGAAGCCGGGGAAGCCCTGGCTGCCGGCGTTGCCGCCGTTGCCCACGCCGTCGGCATCGATGTACGAACCGGCTTCGCCAGCGAAGATCTTGAATTCCTCGCGGCGATACTCGGCGCCGAACGCCACGTTCATGCCCTTGCCCATGATGCCGTCGTAGTAGCGGCTCAGGTCGAGGTTGGTGGTCAGTTGCTGGAACGAGAAGCCGCCGGCGTTGAACTGGCTGGCGCTGACGCCACGGCCGCCGTTCTGCAGGTCGAGGTTGGCGATCGAGGCGTTGATGGTGTTGCTGATGTCGTACTTCATCTTGTTGTAGCCGTACGTCTGCGAGATGTCGGTATTCCATTCGCCCAGCTGGATGCGGTGGCCGAGGATGGCGGTACGGTCCTCGATCCTGGCATTGATGAATGGCACGAAGCCGTTCGGATACATGGCAGCCGAGTTGCGGCTTGGAATATCGTCCGAGCCGACGCCGCCGCGCGCGAATGCCGCGCTCGAGCCGTCGCGTTTTTGTGCGCCGGCCATGAAGTACAGGCGGCCGTTGCCAGTCGTGGGCAGTTCGCCGTTGGCGTAAATGGTCTGGCTCTCGGTCTTGGTGTCGCCGATGATGCGCGGATTGTCCGGTTCGGCGCGGTTGGAGCGGCCACGGTCGAGGTATTCGCCGGTCAGGGCCAGCACGCCGCCGTTGCCGAGATCGAAACCGCAGTAGGCCGAGCCCATCCAGTTTTCGCCGTCGCCGGCCGAGTACTGGCCGTAGCCGGCAATCGCTTCGCAACCCTTGCTCTTCTTGAGGCTGATGTCCATCACGCCGGCGATCGCGTCCGAGCCGTACTGGGCGGCGGCGCCGTCACGCAGGATTTGCACGTCCTTGATGGCCAGCATCGGGATCGCATTGAGGTCGGTACCGGTGTTGCCGCGGTTGCGCGCACCGAACAGGTTGACCAGCGCGGTGGTGTGGCGGCGCTTGCCGTTGACCAGTACCAGGGTCTGGTCCGAACCGAGGCCGCGCAGGGCGGCGGAATCGACCAGGTCGGCGCCATCGGCGCCGCTCTGGCGCGTGGAGTTGAACGATGGCGAAATGTAGGTCAGGGTCTGGGCCAGGTCGAACTGGCCGCCTTGTTCCGCCAGCTTGTTCATCGGGATCAGATCGACCGGTACCACGGTGTCGGTGGACGACGACGTGGCGCGGCGCGAGCCGACCACGGTCACCGATTGCAGCGGCGCCGGAGCAATGTCGGCTTCGGCTGTGGCGAGGGTCTGGGCGTGCGCTGCAGGGGCCAAGACGAAGGCGGTGATGGCCGAGGCGCCGTACAGGCTAAGCAGGACGGCTTGACGCAAATGGGTAACTGCAAACACGTGACATCTCCGATGAGCAAAATTTGATTCTAGTCAAATTACTCATAACAACATGAGGATTTCTCACGGTTTGGCGGACCAAACATTATTAGTGTTGTTTTAAGGTTTCACCACTACGTAGTCATACGTATCGCCATGCTTGAAGTCTAAAATAAAGTGTTTTCAGCGCGCCCCGTACGGCGGACGCGCTGGTGATGCCAGTGCGTTTAAAGATGAATCGGGGTTAATCGATCGGCGAATTCAGGCTGCTGCGGCGGGTGGTGCCATAGTAGCTGTCGATCTGCGACGCCCAGGTCTGGTTGGCCATATTGGGCCAGTTGTCCTTGTCGAAGCCGGGGGCGTTTTCAATGCGTTCCTTCTCGAGGTTGAGCGTGAAGCGCTTGTTGACGGTGTCGAGCGTCAGTGCTTCCCAGGGCACGGCAAACAGTTTTTCGCCGATGGTCAGCACGCCGCCGTGGGCCATGACCGCGTAGGCGATTTTGCCGGTGCGCATGTCGAGCATGATTTCCTTGATTTCACCCAGGTGTTCGTTTTGCAGGTTGTGCACGTGGTCGCCGATCAGGGTGTCGGCACCCATCAATTCAGGACCCGGGCCTTTGCGGCCGTTGTCCACGTACATGCCGTATGGATCGCGTTCGGTATAGCTCATGGTTATCTCCTGTGCATTTGTGAGTTGTCATTCTGATCTTGTTTATGCAACCTGTCTGTACGGTTTGCCACAGTCGCGCAGTATGGTCAAAGCCGAATTTTCAGGGGGTAATGCTGCTGATTTGGCGGTTTTAGGATATAATTTCAATTTCCCGCACGTGCCGTTCGGCACCATCTGCAATGACCAAATTTGTCTTCGTCACCGGTGGCGTTGTGTCTTCCCTTGGTAAAGGGATTGCCGCCGCCTCCCTCGCCGCGATCCTCGAATCGCGCGGCCTCAAAGTCACCATGCTCAAGCTCGACCCGTACATCAACGTCGATCCTGGCACCATGAGCCCCATGCAACACGGTGAAGTCTTCGTCACCGATGACGGCGCTGAAACCGACCTCGATCTCGGCCACTACGAGCGCTTCATTTCCACCCGCATGCGCAAGGTGAACAATTTCACCACCGGCCAGATCTACGAGTCGGTGATCCGCAAGGAACGCCGCGGCGAGTACCTCGGCAAGACCGTGCAGGTGATCCCGCACATCACCAACGAAATCCAGGACTACATCCGTCGCGGCGCCGAAGGCTACGACGTGGCCCTGTGCGAAATCGGCGGTACCGTGGGCGATATCGAATCGCTGCCGTTCCTCGAAGCCGCGCGCCAGCTGAGCCTGCGCGCCGGCCGCAAGAACACCGCCTTCGTGCACCTGACCCTGGTGCCGTACATTGCGTCGGCTGGCGAACTGAAAACCAAGCCCACCCAGCACTCGGTGCAAAAACTGCGCGAGATCGGCATTTCGCCCAATGCGCTGCTGTGCCGCGCCGACCGGCCGATTCCGGACGACGAGCGCGCCAAGATTTCGCTGTTTTCGAACATCGAAGAGCAGGCCGTGATTTCCGTGTGGGACGTCGATACCATCTACAAGGTGCCGCAAATGCTGCACGACCAGGGCCTGGACGCGATCATCTGCGAAGCGCTGGACATCAACCCGGCACCGGCCGACCTGTCGGTCTGGAGCAAACTGATCTACACGCTCGAGCATCCGAAGTCGGAAGTGTCGATCGGCATGGTCGGCAAATACGTGGAACTGACCGAGTCGTACAAGTCGCTGACCGAAGCGCTGCGCCACGCCGGCATCCACAACGAATCGAAGGTCAACATCGAGTACATCGATTCGGAAGAGATTGAAACCACCGGCTGCGCCGAGCTGGCCAAGTACGACGCCATCCTGGTGCCGGGCGGCTTCGGCAAGCGCGGCGTGGAAGGCAAGATCATGGCCGCGCAGTTCGCCCGTGAAAACAAGATCCCTTACCTGGGCATCTGCCTGGGCATGCAGGTGGCGCTGATCGAATATGCGCGCCATAAAGCCGGCCTCACCACCGCCAACTCCACCGAGTTCGATCTCGATACCGCGCAACCGGTCGTCGCCCTGATCGACGAGTGGCAAGGCCAGGACGGCAAGGTCGAAAAGCGCGACGAAAATTCCGACCTGGGCGGCACCATGCGCCTGGGCGCGCAAACCTGCGAGATCAAGCCGGGTACGCTGGCTGCCGAGATCTACGGCGCGGTCGTGACCGAGCGTCACCGTCACCGCTACGAAGCCAACAACCATTACCTGCCGCGCGTGGAAGCTGCCGGCCTGGTGGTGGCGGCCCGTACGCCGACCGAGGACCTGTGCGAAATCATGGAACTGCCACGCACCGGCGACAACGCCCACCCGTGGTACAAGGGCGTGCAGTACCACCCTGAATTCAAATCGACGCCACGTGACGGCCATCCGCTGTTTACTTCGTACATCAAGGCGGCACTGGCCCACAAGGCTGCTGGCGGCAATCGCTCCACTGATGGTCAACTGCAAGGAGAGGCGGCGTAACTGCGCTGTCAGCTTCAACCAAGGCAGTCTGCCCGGTGCGTGCGTGTAGCCATAAGCGCCCGCACTGGGTTATATTCCCGTTATTATTTCACTCGCACATGCGCGCAAGATGCAGCGAGCGGACTCTGTTTCGTCTAACTTTGGAGAATTAAATGAGTGCTATTGTTGATATTATCGGCCGTGAAATCATCGACTCGCGCGGCAATCCAACCGTCGAATGCGACGTGTTGCTGGAATCGGGCGTGATGGGCCGTGCGGCTGTGCCGTCGGGCGCATCGACCGGTTCGCGCGAAGCGATCGAGCTGCGCGACGGCGATCCGAAGCGTTACTTCGGCAAGGGCGTACTGCAAGCCTGCGAAAACATCAACACCGAAATCTCGGAAGCGATCATGGGCCTCGACGCCAATGAACAAGCGTTCCTGGACCGCACTCTGATCGACCTCGACGGTACCGAAAACAAGAGCCGCCTGGGCGCCAACGCCATGCTGGCCGTGTCGATGGCCGTGGCCAAGGCCGCCGCCGAAGAAGCGGGCCTGCCGCTGTACCGCTACTTCGGCGGTTCGGGCGCGATGCAACTGCCCGTGCCGATGATGAACGTGATCAACGGCGGCGCGCACGCCGACAACAACCTGGACATCCAGGAATTCATGATCATTCCCGTGGGCGCACCATCGTTCAAGGAAGCCGTGCGTTACGGTGCGGAAGTGTTCCACACCCTGAAAAAGATCCTGCACAAGAAGGGTCTGAGCACCGCCGTGGGCGACGAAGGCGGTTTCGCGCCATCGCTGGCCAACCACGAGGAAGCCATCAAGCTGATCATCCAGGCCATCGAAGAAGCCGGCTACGAGCCGGGCACCCAGATCGCGCTGGGCCTGGACTGCGCCGCTTCCGAGTTCTACAAGAACGGCAAGTACGAACTGGAAGGCGAGGGCCTGTCGCTGACCGCCACCGAGTTCACCAACCTGCTGGCCACCTGGTGCGACAAGTACCCGATCATCTCGATCGAAGACGCGATGCACGAAGGCGACTGGGACGGCTGGGCGATTCTGACCAAGGAACTGGGCCAGAAGGTGCAACTGGTGGGCGACGACCTGTACGTCACCAACACCAAGATCCTGAAAGAAGGCATTCAGAAGGGTATCGCCAACTCGATCCTGATCAAGATCAACCAGATCGGCACCCTGACCGAAACTTTTGCTGCCATCGAAATGGCCAAGCGCGCCGGCTACACCGCCGTGATCTCGCACCGTTCGGGCGAAACCGAAGATTCGACCATTGCCGATATCGCTGTTGGCCTGAACGCCCTGCAGATCAAGACCGGCTCGATGTCGCGTTCGGACCGCATGGCCAAGTACAACCAGCTGCTGCGCATTGAAGAAGATCTGGGCGACATCGCTTCCTACCCAGGCCGCGACGCCTTCTACAACCTGAAGTAATTCTGCACCGAGCGGCCGGAACTTCCCGGCCGCTTTTTTATACTCCCTATTCCATGCGTCTGATTACACTTGGCCTGGCAGTCCTGCTGCTGTTGATACAGTACCCGCTCTGGCTGGGCAAGGGCGGCTGGCTGCGCGTGGCCGATTTCGAGGCCCAGGTCGATGCGGCCCACAAGAAAAATGCGGAGCTGCTGGCCCGCAATGCCAAGCTCGATTCCGAGGTGCGCGACCTCAAGGACGGCACCGGCGCCGTCGAAGAACGCGCCCGTTACGAGCTCAGCATGATCAAGGAAAACGAGATTTTCGTGCAAATCGTCGGCAAGGGCCATTCCGTGCCGAACGTGCCGCTGGCGGCGCCGCCGTCGGCCGACGCTCCAGCCCGTCCCGCTCCGGCACATTGAACATGGTCTGGCGCCCCATCATGCTGTGGACGATGCTCGCATTGGGCGCCATGTCCGGCCCGGTGTTTGCCGCTGCCGCTGCCGCTGTTGTTGTGGCGGTTGCCCCCGCCAGCGCTGCTGACGCCTGCATTCCCCTGCGCATCGGCTACATCGACCAGCACCGCCCGCCGTACTGGATGGGCGAGGGCGAGCAGGTGCCTGAACCGCCCGGCGCTGCCGTGGATTTGATGCGCGACGCTGCCCAGGCCGCCGGCTTCGGCTGTGCGCCCACGCTGGTACGGTTGCCGCCGGCGCGCCTGCGCGTGGCGCTGGCCAATGGCGACATCGACATGGCGCCGCTCGGCGAAATGCCCACTTATCCGGCCGGCATCGCGCTGCCGCGCGACAAGAAGGGCAACATCGACCTCGACCGCGCCATGCACAACACCCTGGTGGTGCTGGTGCGCGCCCGGGACAAGCTGCCCGCCACCACCGATCCGATGCAGTACTTCCAGGGCAAGGTGCTGGGCGTGGCGCTCGGGCAAAGCTACACCGCACGTTTGCGCGAGGCCGGCCTGAACATCGATGACGGCGGCCGCGATCTCGAGCGCAATATCGAAAAACTGCGGCTCGGCCGCGTCGATGGCGTGGTGGCGGCAGCCGTGGTACCCAAGCACCTCAAGCTCATGCTGGACCGCTACAAGGGCGCCATCGTGCAACTGCAACAGCCGCTGATCAGCACGCGCGTATGGCTGGCGTTCAACGAGTCCTACTACCGGGCGCACCGCCCGCAGGTCGAAGCGCTGTGGACCTGGCTCGACGTCAATCGCAGCCGGCTTGGCTATACCCTGGAAAAATACCGCAAGCAGGATTAGAACGCCTGACCAGCCTCCATGGCGGCGTCACAGCTGCTCGCCGTACTGGCGTACTGTCTGCGTCGCTGCGCCTTGCTCTGGAGGCTGTCGCGGCGCTCTGCAGGTGTAACGTACCTCCCCGCCTAGCAACCAACGGCTACAATACGGGTCCGCTTCAAGCACCGAGTTCGATTTGAAATCCCTGATTCCTGCACTGCTCCTGTCGGTCGCCGTCCATGCCGGTGCTGCCACCGCTGTCTCTGCCAACGCTGCTGCGAGTTCCACCATCGCGCCACCTGTCGTCAACAATATTTTGCGCGCCCAGGTGCTGCTCGACCGCGCCCATTTTTCGTCCGGCGAAATCGACGGCACGGTAGGCAGCAACTTGCGCCGCGCTGTCACCGGCTTCCAGAAACTGCGCCAGTTGCCGGTGACCGGCAAGCTCGACGACGCCACCTGGGCCGCGCTCAAGGCCGACCAGGCGCCCACGCTCGACGTGTACACGCTCACCGCCGAAGACATCGCCGGACCGTATGCGCCCGTGCCGGCCGCCATGGGCGACAAGGCCAAGCTGGCCCGGCTCGGCTACGCCAGCCTGCTCGAAGCGCTCGGCGAAAAATTCCACAGCAGTCCTGCGCTGCTACGCAAGCTCAATCCCGGCAAGACGTTCAAGCGCGCCGGCGAGCAACTGCTGGTGCCCAATGTTGTCAACGCACCGCCGTTGCCCAAGGCCGCCACCATCCTGGTCGATGCCACCGAGGGCACGTTGACCTTGCTCGATGCTGGTGGCATGCCGGTCGCCCAGTTTCCGGCCAGTACCGGCAGCAAGCACGACCCGCTGCCCGAAGGGCGCTGGACCGTGCTGGGCGTGGCCGTCAATCCCGACTATCGCTACAACCCCAAGCTGTTCTGGGACGCCAAACCGGGCGACGTCAAGGCGCGCATCGCCCCCGGTCCGAACAACCCGGTGGGCGTGGCCTGGATCGACCTGAGCAAGGACCACTACGGCATCCACGGCACGCCCGAGCCGGCCAATATCGGCAAGACCCAGTCGCACGGTTGCATCCGCCTGACCAACTGGGACGTGATGAAAGTAGTGAAGGCGATCACGCGCGGCGCGACGGTGTTGTTGCAGGCCTGACCGGGTTACACTGGCGTTTTCCATGACGAGGATGCCGTATGACCGATACCGCGCTGGACCTGATTTTTGATGACGCCGGACTCGACAGCCGCCTGCAATGGCACTGCGAGCCGGCCAACTGGCGCATTGACGCCGCCGCCCGCTGCCTGCGCATCGCCCCCGATGCCTATACCGACTTCTGGCAGCGCACGCACTACGGTTTCCAGGTCGATAACGGCCACTTCCTCCATCTGCCAGCGAACGGCGACTTCGTGCTCACCACCCGGGTCACGTCGAAGCCGGTGCACCAGTACGACCAGGCCGGCCTGATGGTACGGCTGTCCGATGGTTGCTGGCTCAAGACATCGGTAGAGTTCGAGCCGGACGGCGACAACCGCTTGGGCGCCGTGGTCACCAACGGCCATTACTCGGACTGGTCCACCCAGCCGCTGCCCAGGCACATCGACACCGTGTGGTTCCGCATCCGCGCCGAGGCCGAGGACTGCATCGTCGAGTCGTCGTTCGATGGCGAAACCTGGACCCAGATCCGCATCGCCCACCTGGCCGAGCGGGGCACTGCCGCCAGCGTGGCCTGCGGCCTGTACGCGTGCAGCCCGAAGGCGGCCGGCTACCAGGCCGAGTTCGCGTTCCTGTCGTTTGTTCCCGGCCGTCTTTAACTTTACTGAAAGCCCTTATGCCATTTACTTCCTACCTCGGTACCAACCCCGTGCTCGGTGAGGACATCTACGTCCACGAATCGGCGCAAGTGATCGGCGACGTGCAGATCGGTCGCGACAGCTCGGTATGGTGCAACACCGTGCTGCGCGGCGACGTCAACCGCATCGTCATCGGCGAGTGCAGCAATGTGCAGGACTTTGCCATGGGCCATGTCTCGCACAAGAGCGCATCGAAACCCGATGGCTCGCCGCTGACCATCGGCAACTACGTCACCATCGGCCATTCGGTGATCCTGCACGGCTGCACCATCGGTAACGAATGCCTGATCGGCATGGGCTCGATCATCATGGATGACGTGGTGGTGCAAGACCAGGTGATGGTCGGCGCCGGCAGCCTGGTCTCGCCCGGCAAGGTGCTGGAAAGCGGCCACCTGTACATCGGCCGCCCGGCCGTAAAGGCGCGGGCGCTGAGCGCGGAGGAGATCGCCTACCTGAAGTATTCGGCCGAGCATTATGTGCGGGTGAAGAACAACTATCTGGCCGGATAGCAGACCGCGCCACACCACGCTGCAGGAGAGTTGTAGAAAAACAATAGTGATCAACAGGCACCAACTATTGCTTGTAAATGAGAATCATTATTGTTAGTATGACTTTTTGCCAGCAATCGTAACCGTCCGAGAGCCAGCCGTTCACATACTCTCTCTGGATACTTTATGGCTGCTACTCCTGCCCGGCACTGCGCCGCTGCTGTTCAATTCCCGCGTCCGCGCCTGATGCGCGTGGCTGTGCAATCTGCTTTGTTGACCTTGCTGGGCGCGGCGCTGCTGCCGGCGCACGCGCAGGAGGCGCAAGTCGCTGCTGCGGCCGCTGCGGCAGGCGCACCGGCGCTGGGCGAAATCGTGGTCCAGGCCAAGCGCGACGATCCGGCCTCCACCCGCAAGGGCACCACCACCGTGATCGGCGCCGAGCAAATCGAGCGCAACAACGCGGTGGACATGGCCAATATCGCCCGCTACTCGCCGCTGATCAGCGTGCCTGGCGCGGCCAGCGGCAGCGGCAACGTGTGGGACGGCGCCGGCAATACCGGCTTCAATATCCGGGGCGTGGAAGGCAACCGCGTGAGCATGGAACTCGACGGCATCTCCTTGCCCGACGCTGCGCCCAAGCCGGACGGCAACACCATGAATGCCTTCGGCATCGGCCGTGATTATTTCGATCCCGAGACGTTCCACTACGTGAGCATCGGTTCGGGCGCCAGCCCGGCCGGCAGCGGCACGCCGGGCCTGGGCGGCTCGGTATCGTTCGTGACCAAGTCGCCGGAGCAGTATCTTGATGGCAGCCGCAAGGTGTACGGCGAATACAAGTTCGGTTACTCGGGCGAGCAGAATGCGCGCATGCATGCATTCACGGCGGCTACCGAGATCAGCCCCAGCCTCAAGGCGCTGGTCGTGGGCGTGCACCGCCAGGGCGATGAGCTCGATAGCAGGAGCAGCGTGCCGGTCAATCCCGATGACTGGGAAAGCAATGCCATCCTTGCCAAGCTGAACTGGCAAGTGGCGCCCGGCCACAAGCTCGGCTTCACCATCGACAGCTACAAGGCCGACCATCACCGCGTCTACAACAACAAGACGGGCGCCCTGTATCCGCAAGGCGCGATCCAGGATTCGACCACCAAGCGCAACCGCTACAGCATCGAGCACAACTGGACCGACGCCGGCCTGGCACTGTTCGACAGCCTGAAAACCCATCTGTACAAGCAGGATGCGTCGGTGGTGGACCAGACCAACGCCGCCTACGTGAGCGGCGGCCAGCCCTACCTGCGCTTTATCGAGACCGGCTACTACAACGACAGCCGTGGACTGGTAATCGAGGCCAGCAAGAAACTGGGCACGGCGTCGTCGCTGTTCTACGGCGCCAACTATGAAACCCAGCAGTCGCGCCGTCCATGGTATGAAGACCGCACCGTGGTGCGCACCGGTGCGCACCAGATCACCCGCAAGAACCGCATGGCCGACATGGATACCGACAAGCTCGCCGCTTATGTGCGCGGCGAGTTCGGCTTCCCGCTGGCTGGCCACCAGGCCACCTTGACGCCGGGCCTGCGCGGCGAGCATCGCAAGCTGACGCCGAAGAATTTGCAGAACTACGCGATCGCCATTCCCAATGCCGCCAGCGAAGTCAGGGAGGAAAGCGACTCGTGGTTCACGCCGAGCCTGAACCTGTCGGTGGAACTGACGCCCACGTTGACTACCTACGCCCAGTATTCGCGCGGCAGCCGCTTGCCGAGTTCGGCCGAGCGCACCGGTACCTACGATTCGTTCAGTTACACCGGGGCCGGCGTCGGTTACGCAGTGCTGGGCAACGCCAGCCTGCAAAAGGAAACCAGCAACGCCTTCGAGCTGGGTCTGAAAGGCACGGCCACGCCGGGCGTGGAGTTCAGCGCATCGGTGTTTTACACCCGTTACAACAACTTCATCGAGTACGCCACGCAGCCGGCCGATCCGGTCAACTTTCCGACCATCACCTTCGGGCTGTTCCGTCCCGAGAACATCGGCAAGGCGCGCATCTGGGGCGGCGAATTCTCCAGCAACTTCCAGTTGGGCCAGTGGCTGCAAGGCATGCAGGGCTATAGCGTCAACCTGGCTGCCGGTCTGTCGCGCGGCAATGCCGAGAACCGGTTGACGGGGCAGAAGGGCAGCCTGGTATCGGTGCAGCCGTACAAGGCCAACGCCACCTTCGCCTGGGACGACCCGGCCAAGCGCGGCGGGGCGGCGTTCACCGTCAGTGGCGTGCGCAGCCAGCGCGCCGGCAACGACGTGATCGGTGGCGTGACCGCCGAACGGTTCCTGACGCCCGGCTACGGCGTGATGGACTTCACTGCTTACTGGAACATCAGCAAGCACGTGGAACTGAGCGCCGGCGCCTACAACCTCGGCGACAAGATGTACTGGGACTTCGCCTCCGCGCGCGGCATGCCCACCGGCACCACGGTGGCCACGCGCGACGATATCGAACGCATGGCGCGTCCCGGACGCAATTACGCATTCACCCTGAAGGTCATCTACTAATCTTTTTAACGGAGCCACCCATGAAACACCATCATCGATATGCACTGGCGCTGGCCAGCGCCTTGCTGCTGACCTCGGTAACCGGCAGCGCCGCCAACCTCGTCGAACAGTGGGACAAGCTGCGCGCCGAACAGCCGCGCCTGTCCGCGCGCGACGCCGCCAGGCAGCTGGGCGTGTCCGAAGCGGATTTGCTGGCAACAAGCCTGGGCAAGACCGTCACCCGCTTGCAGGACGACGGCACGGCGCCGCGCGAGATCATGCGCCGCGCGCTCGACCTGGGCAAGGTCATGGCATTGACGCGCAACGAAAACGGCGTGATCGAACGCACCGGCGTCGCCACCCGCCTGAAACCGGACGAGGACGTGCAGACCCTGGACGAAGACAAGGAAAAGGAGCGCGAAGTACGCATGCGTAATATCGCCGGCGGCTACCTGGGCGGTGAGATCGACCTGCGCTTCTGGTTCGATAAATGGAAGTACGCGTTTGCTGTCGCCCAGCCGGGCAAGGATGGCGTGGTGGCGCGCAGCCTGCAGTTTTTTGACGCCAGCGGCAACGCCGTGCACAAGCTCTACGTGCGCAGCGACGCCGGCGCACCGGTGTTCGATAAACTGGTGGCCGACTTCCGCAACGCCAACCAGGGCCCGGACCTGAAAGTGGCAGCCGCACCGGTCAAGGCCAAGGAGAAGCCGGACAGCGAAATCGACGTCAAGGAGTTCCAGCTGGCGTGGAACGAGATCAACGACGTCCACCAGTTCAACCGTCTGCTGACCGAGTTTGGCGTTTCGCGCGAACAGGCGATGCGCCTGGCGCCACCGGGCGCAGCCGAGCGCATCACGCCGCAGGCAGTGCGCACGCTGCTCGAAAGCGTGGCCAAAAACCAGATCAAGTTCATGACCTTCCTGGGCAACGGCGCCACCATCCAGATCTACAGCGGCACCGTGAACAAGGTGGCGGAAGCGGGCGGATATTTCAACGTGCTCGATCCCGAATTCAACCTGCACCTGCGCGACAGCGCGTTTGCCAGCGGTTGGGTGGTCAAGCGGGCGGGGGTGACGTCGGTGGAATTCTTCGATCAAAACAGCGAGCAGGTGGTGAGCTTCTTCGCCGTGCGCGAGCGCAACAAGCCAGCGCCGCAGCCATGGATCGATCTGGCCGCAGCACTGCCACGCGCCGACACCGCGCGCCAGGCCAGCCGCTAAGCGGTTGGCGCAGGCAACAGAGCACCAGCAGCACGGCGCGGATGAATTGGGTGAGACTTTGACATCCGCGCCACCAATGCTATTATTTTTGACATGAAGCTCATTACCGGAAAAATCGTGGCTGGCCAGGTAGTCGTCGACGGTGCGCCGTTCGACGAAGGGACCGTCGTGTCGGTATTCGCGCATGAGACCGATGAACCGTTCGAGCTGAACGACGAAGAAGAAGCTGCCTTGATGCTGTCGATCCAGGAAGCCGAGCGCGGTGACGTGATTTCGGGCGCTGAACTGCTTGCCAGTTTGCGTGGCCCTTGAATGCGCCATATTCCATCAGCGTTACCCATCGTGCGGCTGCCGAGATACGGCAGTTAGCCGCCTGGTGGCAGCAGCACCGCTACCGAATCACAGGTAATCGCGTCGAGATCCTGGCGCTGTGGCACACCAGCCGCCACAGCAAACCAGGCATCTGAAACAACGGTCAGCCCGCCAGGGCAGCGCGGCCGAGGGCCGGGTCGTCGGTGAAGAAGCCGTCGATGCCGGTGGCGATGTAGCGTTTCATTTCGGCGATCGAGCCGGCTTCGTTGCGGGCGGTGTCGGCGCCGTTGCGGAAGTCGGCGGCCAGGAAGCGGTTTTCAGGGCGGAAGGTCCACGGCTCGATACGCAGGCCGGCCTGGTGGGCGTCTTCCACCAGCGACGACGGTGCCGCCAGGCTGCCGTCTTTCTTCAGCGGGATGATCGAGCGGGTCGGGGGCGCTACCACGTCGGCGTAGGCGGCGATGTCGCGCAGGCCGGCTGGCGTGCACATCTGCGCAAAGGTCAGCTTGCCGCCCGCTGCTGCCACGTCCATCGGCCGCACGTCTTCACCGACCACCAGCTGCATCAGGCGCAGGTTGGCGCGCGTACCCTGCTTGCCGCCCAGTTTGCTGCGCAGGTATTTCAGGTTGGCTACTTCGAACGACTGGATTTGCACCGGGTTGCGGCGCGTGTAATCGTGCGCGGCGATGATGGACAGGAAGCGGTCTTCCAGCGGCAAGCCGACGCTGGCGAAATAGGTCGAGTGCTTGAGTTCTGGCACGATGCCGATGATGCGCCCGTGCGCGGCAGCTTCGGCCGCGACGAAGTCGATGATTTCCTCGAACGTCACCACCTGGAACATGCCGTTGTACTCGGCGCTGCCGGGACGGAACTGCGGAATGCGCTCGACCGCGCGCAAGGTTTTGAGTTCCGCCAGCGTGAAGTCGTCAACGAACCAGCCGTCGTGCGCTTCGCCGTCGATGGTCTTGCGCGTCTTGCGGCTGGCGAATTGCTTGTGGCTGGCCACGTCGGTGGTCTCGCTCAGGTAGGCTTCGTGGCGCGCGACCAGCACGCCATCCTTGGTGCTGCACAGGTCCGGCTCCACGTAATCGGCGCCATCGACGATGGCCTTGGCGTACGCGGCCAGCGTGTGTTCGGGACGCAGCGCGCTGGCGCCGCGATGGCCGAATACCAGTGGACGTTTGCCACCGGCGATGCCACCCGCACCCAGCGGCGCAATCCCCGGCATGCCGGACTGGTCAATACCAGCAGCGGGCGTTACTGCCAGCACCGAAGCTGGCAGCAACAGCGAAGCGCCAGTGACCGTAGCAACTGCGGCGGCTGTCTGAATAAAACCGCGCCGTGACAAGCTGCCCGGCAACGGCGATGCAAAAGTTGATTGGGTCATCGGAGTCTGTCTCGATAAACCGCGCCGGGTCTGGCCTCCCGGCAGCGGCATGGTAAAAAATCAGAAGTCTGCCATTAACGTCAGGAAGCCCTGGCGTGGTGCGATCGGAAAGGTATTGTACGTGCCGCTGGCCGCACCCACTACAACGTTGAGGTCGCCCTTTTTGTCGGCCAGGTTGCTGATGTTGACACGGTAGCGCGCGTTCTTGATCCAGTTGCTGTTCAGGAAGGGCAGCTTGCCCGACACGCCCAGGCTCATCAGGAAATAGCTCTTCACCGCCAGGTCGTTGGTGTAGGTGGCGTAGCGCTTGCCCACGTAGTCGCCGATCAGCTGGAACTCGGTGTCGGCCACGGTGGCGGTGGCAACGAACTTGTTCATCCACTCCGGGCTGCCGGGAATGGTCTTGCCGGCGGTCGGCACGATGGCGCTGCCGTTGCTGTAATTGTCCTGATACTCGGCGCGGCTGTATGACAGCGCGTTGTAGAACGAGAAGCCACGGCCGAAGTGCAGCGTGCCCGACAGGTCGATGCCGTCGGTCTTGACGCTGCCCACGTTGGCCAGCACCGGGTTGCCGCCGATGATGGACGAGATCACCGGCGTCGGGCTGATGGTCAGCAGGCGGTCCTTGAAGTTGACGTGGTAGAGGTTGACCTGGCCGTCGAAGGCCGAGATTGCGCCCCAGTTCAACTGGCGGCTGGTACGCAGGCCCGCTTCATACGTGACCGAGGTTTCCGGCTTGGCCGTGTCGCGGAACAGGTCGAAAGCGGCCTGGCTGGCCAGGCTCCATGGCGACGCGCCGCCGCCGCCGTAGGTGACGAACTGGCGCATGTTTTTCTGCACGTTGAAGAACGCCTGGTCGTGCGGCGTGATGTCCCAGCGCGCGCCCAGTTGCGGCAGGAACCATTTCTTGGTGTCGATCTTGCCGACCGGCAGGGCGGTGGAACCGTTGGCAATCGCGCCCACTCTGGGCTGCACCGGGAACTGGCCATCGGCAAATTGCAGGCTCGATTTGAAGCCGGCCTGCAGCGCGATGTCGTCGCGCACGCGCCATTCGTCCTGCAGGTGCAACTGCACGACCTTGTTGTCGATCTCGCTGCCGTACTGGGTGATCAAGGGATTGGCCGGGCGGTCGTATGGCGAGCTCGGGTTGTTGACGTCGAGTGCATACCAGCGGCGGTACGCTTCCGAACGGTTGCGCTCGAACCAGATGCCCGCTTGCAGCTTGTGGTTGCCGATCTCGCTGCGCACGGTGGACAGCCAGCCGGCGCGGTTGATCTTATATTCGGTGGTGCGGGTGGCGTAACCGGAGTTGCCAAACACCTGCTTCAGATTCTGGCCCGGGAAATACACCGAGAACAGGCCCGGTAAACCGGCCACGCCGATCGGACCGGCCACCACGCCCACGCCGTCGTCGTTGTGGTAGTACACCTGGTTGGACCAGGTGGTGCTGTCGCTGACGTTCATGTCGAACTTGGCGTACGTCAGGTAGTCGGTGCGCTGGGCATCGCTGTAATAGTTGCGATAGTTGTTGCCCTCGGCCGTCGGCGTGGCGCCGGTGGGGGACAGGTAATTGACCGCTTCCTGGAAGTTCGGATACATGAACGGACGCGTGTACGGCTGGTATTTTTCTGTGGCCGAGCGCACGGTGCTGTCTTCGTTCGGCTCGATCTTGTCCGAGTAGTTGAGGAACAGGGTCAGCTTGCCCAGGCCGCTCTGGTTCACGTATTTGGCGTTGAACTGGTCGCCGCCCTGGCGTGCATCGAAGTCCCAGGCTTTCTGTTCGTGGTGCAGGGCCGAGATGTAGGCGCTGCTGCCGTCGCCGAACGCGCCGGTATCGTAACGGACAAACGTGCGCGAGGTGGTGTGGCTGCCCACGGTTTGCTGCACGGCCAGGTTGCGGGTTTGCGCGGGATCGCTCGAGAAGGTCTCGATGGTGCCGCCGAGGTTGCTGGTGGATGCGGTTGCCAGGTCGCCGGCGCCCGACGACAGGATCACGCGGCCGACGTTTTCGCTGATCACGGCGCGCTGTGGCGACAGGCCGTTGTAGTTGCCGTATTGCTGGTCACCGAGCGGCACGCCGTCCATGGTGTAGCCGAGCTGCTGGCCGGAGAAGCCGTGGATGAATAGCGACAGGTTTTGTTCGTTGTTGCCCCACGGGTCGGCGGTCTGGAAGCTCACGCCGGGCAGGGTTTGCAGCGCTTTCAGCGGATTGATGCCTGGCAGGATTTTCTGCATGTCGCTCTTGCTCATCTCGACCGAGGAGCGGGTCTTGCGGGTGGAGATTTCCACGGTGGCGATGGGCGCGCCGGCAGCGCCCACGGTGGCAGCATCGGCCTCGGCTGCGGCAGGCGCGTCGGCCATCTCGGCGACGGCGGCGGCAACATTGGCAGCCATGGCCAGCATCGGGAGACTCAAAGCGATGAAGCATGCCGAGCGCATTACGGATAATTTCTTGTTCATGTTTACCTTGTAGCCAGATTAAGTGAATCGCAACGTGGCGCATGATAGGTTTCGCATGTGACCGCGTGATGACCGCTCAGTGACCGCTCAGTGACCGCTCAGTGACCGCTCAGTGACTGCTCGATGATGGCGGCATGACCGCAAAAATCCCGGGGCTGGTACACTGTGCCCGATGGAAATAACCAGGAATCACACCATGCGCATCCCTGTCATCCTTGCTGCCCTGGCGCTGGCCTTGCCCCTTGGCGGCTGTTACACCGTCAACCAGGGCAAGCTCGGCAACTTCGTCACGTCCACGATCCAGCCGGGCATGACGCTGGACGAAGCGCTGGTGCGCATGCGCGCCGAGCAGTTCGACTGCCAGAGCAGCAGCGCCGGCACCTTGACGGCGTGCACCCGCACCCAGTACAGCCTCGTGCGCGGCGAGTGCCAGGAGCGGGTGGACCTGGTGCGCAGCGCCGCATCGGTGCGCACCCTGGGCGGCATCGACATCCTTGCAATCAAATGTTCTAGATAATTTACTCAATGGCACGACCGAAATACCTCCCCGATAACTTCACGCTGGCCATGATCGTCACGGTCGCCGCCGCCAGCCTCTTTCCCTGTACCGGCCAGGCCGCCGTGGTCTTTGACAATGTCACCCACGCCGCCGTGTGCCTGCTGTTCTTCCTGCATGGCGCCAAGCTCTCGCGCGAGGCGGTGATCGCCGGCATCACGCACTGGCGCCTGCACCTGCTGGTGCTGCTGTGCACGTTCGCCTTGTTCCCGCTGCTGGGTCTTGGCTTGCGCCCGCTGCTCGAACCGCTGGTCACGCCCGACCTCTACCTGGGGATCTTGTTCCTGTGCATGTTGCCGTCCACGGTGCAGTCGTCGATCGCGTTTACGGCGGCCGCGCGCGGCAATGTGCCGGCTGCCATTTGCAGCGCGTCGGCCTCGAATCTGTTGGGGATTTTCATTACGCCGCTGCTGGTCGGCCTGTTGACCAGTGCGCAAATGCAGGGCGGTTCGTCGCTCGAATCGTTCGGCCAGATCGCCACCCAGTTGCTGCTGCCGTTCATTGCCGGCCAGGTGGCGCGGCGCTGGATCGGCGCCTGGGTCGAGCGCAACAAGGCGATGACCCGGCTGGTGGACCAGGGGTCGATCCTGCTGGTGGTGTACACGGCATTCAGCGAGGCGGTGGGGCAGGGCTTGTGGCACCAGGTGTCGGGCCGTTCGCTGGCCGGCTTGCTGCTGATCGACGTGATATTGCTGGCGCTGGTGATGTTCACTGCGGCCAGGGTGAGCCGCAAGCTCGGCTTCAGCCGCGAAGACCGGATCGCGATCGTGTTCTGTGGTTCGAAGAAGAGTCTGGCCAGCGGCGTGCCGATGGCCAAGGTGCTGTTCGCCGGGGGCACGCTGGGGGCGGTGGTGCTGCCCTTGATGCTGTTCCACCAGTTGCAGTTGATGGTGTGCGCGGTGCTGGCGCAGCGCTACGCCAGCTCGGCCGAGAAAGAAAAGCAGGCCGAACTGACTTGATGCCGAGTGCTTGGTGCTGAGTACTTCGGCTTAGTGCTTGGCTTGGCCCGGTGGCAGCAGCGCTTCCACCGGTGCATCGGTGGCAAACAGCTGGGCCACGTCAACCTTGTCGTAGTCGTAGTGCTGGCCGCAGAAGTCGCAGTTGACGCCCACGTGGCCTTGCTCGGTCACCACGCTGTCGATTTCCTCCTGGCCCAGCATCTTGAGCATATTGCCTACCTTTTCGCGGGTGCAATTGCAGTGGAACGATGGCGTGAGTGGCTCGAACACGCGGATCGTTTCTTCCCAGAACAGGCGCTGCATCAGCACGTCCACCGTGGTCTCCAGCATTTCCTGTTCCTTCAGCGTGCCGCCGAGCATCACCGCGCGGTTCCAGGTTTCCAGCGCTTCGTCGGCCGACAGAGGCTCGACGCCAGCCTTGCCGCCGTGGTCCGGCAGCTTTTGCAGCAGCAGGCCGCGCGAGGTGGTGTCATCGGTGGCCAGCCACAGCCTGGTGTCAAGCTGTTCCGAACGCAACATGTAGTTTTCAATGATGGTCGCCACGTCTTCGCCGTCGAGCGGCACGATGCCCTGGTACGGCTGCTGGCCCGGCACCTTGTCGGCCGGATCGAGCGTGATGATGAAGCGGCCGTTGCCGGTGGCATTGAGCAGCGACGCCAGCGACGCGCCGTCGGCGATCACCGCGTCCGGCGCCAGCTTGGCGGTGGCGCGCAGGCGCAGGTCGGAGTCGCACTCGACCACCAGCAGGCGCACCGGACCGTCACCGTGGATTTGCATGATGATCGAACCGTTGAACTTGAGGTTGGCGGACAGCAGCGCCGCCGCGCTCACCATCTGGCCCAGCAGCTTTTTGACCGGCGTCGGATAGGCGTGGCGCGCCAGTACCTCGCGCCACGTGGCCGAGATGTCGATGAACTGGCCGCGCACGGCGGCGTTGTCGAAAATGAATTTCTGCAGGGTGTCCTGGGACAGGGTAGTGCTCATATTAGTATCCAATCTGTTTTGGCGGCATGAAAGCGTGGCCACGATAAGCCGCTATTTTACGCGTACACGGGGCAGCGAACGGTCGTGCTATTATTTTGGTTCCAACAATGTCTGCGGCCAGCAATCACCTGATGTTGCGCCGGCTTTGCTAATTTCAAGGCACACACCATGATCCTCACGCCATCGCGCTCCGAATTTCTGACCATACGCGGCCTGCGCTGCCACGTGCGCCACTGGGGCGACGAGGGCGCGCCAAAAATCTTCATGATGCATGGCTGGATGGACGTGGGCGCCTCGTTCCAGTTCGTGGTCGATGCCTTGCAGGGCGACTGGCACGTGATCGCGCCCGACTGGCGCGGCTTCGGCTTGTCCGAGCGCAGCGGCGCCGATACCTACTGGTTCCCCGACTACCTGGCCGACCTCGACGCCATCCTGCGCCATTATGCGCCCGGCCAGGCGGTCAACCTGCTCGGTCATAGCATGGGCGGCAACGTGGTGGGCCTGTATGCGGGCGCCCGTCCCGAGCGCATCCGCAAGCTGATCAACCTGGAAGGGGCGGGCTTGCGCGCGCCGCGCCCCGACCAAACCCCGGGCCGCTATGCCCAGTGGCTCGACGGTTTGCTGGAAAAACCGGCGCTGCGCAGCTATCCCACCCAGTCTGCCGTGGCAGCACGCCTGCAAAAGACCAATCCGCGGCTGTCGGACGAACGCGCCGCCTTCCTGGCGCAGCACTGGTCGGCGCAAAACGACGTGGGCCAGTGGGAAATCCTCGGCGACCCCATCCACAAGCAGGCTGGTCCCTTGCCGTACCACGTGGAAGACATCCTGGCGTGCTGGGACGCGATTACTGCGCCGGTGCTGTGGGTGGAGGCCGACCAGACCAATATGTGGGACTGGCTCGGCTCGCAGCCGAAAGGGCGCGTGGAGCTCGACCGTCGCCTGGGCCATTTGCGCAAGCTGCGCCGCGAAACCATCGTCGGCGCCGGCCACATGCTGCACCACGATCAGCCGGTGGCGCTGGCGCGCCTGATCGAGGATTTCCTCAAGGATTGACCAGCACGCCAGCTTGCGTGGAAATGCCGCAGGCAGCGTACAATGAAGGCTTCTCCGCCGCCCAGAACATCATGCTCAAAGTCGATCTGCACTGCCACTCCAACGTTTCCGACGGCGTCATGACGCCGCAGGCCGTGGCTGCGTACGCGCGCCAGGCCGGCGTGGACGTGTGGGCGCTGACCGACCACGACGAAGTAGGCGGCATTGCCGCCGCGCGCGTGGCGGCGGAAGAGCAGGGCATGCGTTTTATCACCGGCGTGGAAATCTCGATCACCTGGGCCAAGGAAACCGTGCACATCGTCGGCCTGAACATCGACGAGCACCATCCGGAACTCACCGCCGGCCTGGCGCGCACCCGCGCCGGACGCGACAACCGGGCCCGCGAAATCTCGCGCCAGCTCGAACTGGCCGGCATCGACGGCGCCTACGAGGGCGCCTTGAAATTCGTCGGCAACCCGGACCTGATGTCGCGCACCCATTTCGCCCGCTACCTGGTCGAGATTGGCGCCTGCGCCAACATTCCCGAAGTATTCCGCAAGTACCTGTCGGAAGGCCGGCCCGGCTATGTGCCGCATTCTTGGGGCACGCTGGCCGACACCGTCGGCTGGATCCGCGCTGCCGGTGGCGTGGCCGTGATCGCCCACCCGGGCCGCTACCGCTTCAGCCAGCTGGCCCAGGGCCAGCTGTTCGACGAGTTCAAGCAGCTCGGTGGCGCCGCCATCGAGGTGGTGACGGGCAGCCATACGCCGGACCAGTATCCCGAGTATGCGCAGCTGGCCAATTATTATGGCTTCCTGGCCTCGCGCGGGTCGGATTTCCACGCGCCGGGCGAGTCGCGCGTCGATTTCGCCGCGCTGCCGCCGTTGCCGGGCAATGTCACCCCCGTCTGGCACGACTGGTTCTGACAAGGCGGCTTCGGCCGCGATTCAGCTCGCCTCTTGATTTTGCGATACCCCGGTCATACCTTATGATCTGGGCAATCTTGTCCGCACGGAGAAATACCTATGAAACGCATCGTCCTCTTTATCGCCACCAACCTCGCCGTGATGCTGGTGCTGTCGATCGTCCTGTCGCTGCTGGGTGTTGGCCGTCCCGGCGCCGGCAATACGCTGGAGTTGGGCAGCCTGCTGGCGTTTTCGCTGGTGGTGGGCTTTACCGGCGCGATCTTTTCGCTGCTGATCAGCAAACCGATGGCCAAGTGGTCCACCGGCGCGCGCGTGATCGACAATCCGTCCAACTCCACCGAGCTGTGGCTGGTCAACACCGTGCGCCAGCTGTCCGAGCGCGCCGGCATTGGCATGCCGGAAGTGGCCGTGTACCAGGGCGAACCGAACGCGTTTGCCACCGGCGCGTTTAAAAATTCGGCGCTCGTTGCCGTCTCCACCGGCCTGCTCGAGAGCATGAACCAGCAGGAAGTGGAAGCCGTGCTCGGTCACGAGGTGGCCCACATTGCCAATGGCGACATGGTCACCATGACCCTGATCCAGGGCGTGGTCAACACCTTCGTGGTGTTCCTGGCGCGCATCGTCGGCTTCTTTGTCGATAAGGTGCTGCTGAAAAACACCGACCGCCAGGGTGTGGGCATCGGCTACATGGCCACCGTGTTCGTCTGCGAATTGATCTTTGGTTTGGCTGCCTCGCTGATCGTGGCCTGGTTCTCGCGCCAGCGCGAATTCCGCGCCGACGCCGGCTCGGCCAAGCTGCTGGGCAGCACCATGCCGATGCAGCATGCACTGGCGCGCCTGAACGGCGTGCCGCCCGGTGCGCTGCCGCAATCGATCGCAGCAGCCGGCATTACCAGTGGCCGTGGCTGGAGCGCGCTGTTCTCCACCCACCCGCCCTTCGAACAACGCATTGCCGCGCTGCAAAACCTGCGCGCGTGAGCAAGAAGGAATAAACCGACGTCATGAGCCAATTTTTCCAGATCCATCCCGACAATCCGCAGATCCGCCTGATCAAGCAGGCCGCGCAAATCATCCACGGCGGCGGCATCGTTGCCGTGCCGACCGATTCCTGCTATGCGCTGGTATGCCACCTGGACGACAAGGGCGCGGTCGAGCGGCTGCGCCGCCTGCGCGGCATTGACGAGAAACACCACCTGACCCTGCTGTGCCGCGATTTGAGCGAGCTGGGCGTGTACGCCCGCGTCGATAATCGCCAGTTCCGCCTGCTCAAGGCGGCAACGCCGGGACCATTCACTTTTATTCTTGAAGCGACAAAAGTGGTGCCGCGCCGCTTGAGCCATCCGTCGCGCAAGACCATCGGCCTGCGCGTGCCGGAAGACGCCATCATCAACGCCTTGCTGGCCGAGCTGGGCCAGCCGCTGCTGGGCACCACCCTGATCATGCCGGGCGAAACCGAGGCGCTCAATGATGCCGACGCCATTTGCGAACGCCTTGGCAAGCAACTGGAACTGGTGATCGATGGCGGCGCCTGCAGCATGGAGCCGACCACCGTGATCGATCTGACCGGCGCCGAAGCCGAGCTGGTGCGCCAAGGCCGGGGCGATGCTTCCATGTTCGGCATCTGATCGCTTCCTTCCTGGGCTGTAAGCTTCACCGCGCGCCGGTCCCGGCCGGCGTACCGATTCCTCACGCCGCCTCTGGTAGAATCATGCCCCATGGACATTGACAGTATCATCCAGACCGCCACGGTCTACGCCATTCCGGTCCTTTTTGCGATCTCCCTCCACGAAGCCGCGCATGGCTATGTAGCGCGTTACTTCGGCGATTCTACTGCAGCCGACCTGGGGCGCCTGAGCTTGAATCCCGCGCGCCATATCCACCCGTTCGGCACCATCCTGCTGCCGCTGCTGCTGGCCGTGATAGGGCTGCCACCGCTCGGTTATGCCAAACCGGTGCCGGTCGATTACGAACGCCTGCGCAATCCCAAGAAACAAATGGCCTTCGTTGCCGCCGCCGGCCCCGGCGCCAACTTCGCCATGGGCTTTGGCTGGACCGTGCTGTGGGTGGTGCTCATGCTCGGTTTGGGCCAGGACCGCGCCGACTTCTTTGTTAAGATGGCTGAAGCAGGTGTATTGGTCAATGCCGCCATGTGCGTGTTCAACCTGATTCCATTGCCGCCCCTCGACGGTGGTCGCATCGTCACTGGCATCCTGCCCATGCCTTACGCTTATCACTACGCCAAGATCGAGCGGTATGGCGTGGTCGTGTTTATCGCGCTGATCGCGATGCTGCAGTTCGGCCTGCTGACCGGCCCCCTGATGGAAGGCATCCTTTTTGTGCAGCAAATGTTCAAGGTCATGGTGTCGCCCCTGGTCGCCATCCTGCGTTGAGTCCGATCTGAAGTTCAACTTGTAAACACATCATGAGCGATAACATTTCTTCCTGGGTACAACGTTACGCACCGCTGGTCCCCGGCGGCGAAGTGCTGGACCTCGCTTGCGGCAAGGGCCGCCATTCGCGCCACATGGTCAGCCTGGGCCATGCGGTGCTGGCGCTGGACGGCAATCCCGAGGTGCTGGTCGAGGCCGCCGGTCCCGGCATCACCACCACGCCGATCGACCTGGAAGAGGCTGGCGCGGTCTGGCCGTTCGGCCCGGACCGATTTGCCGGCATCGTGGTCACCAACTACCTGCACCGTCCGCTGCTGGCGGACATGCTGGGCAGCCTGGCGCCAAACGGCGTGCTGATCTACGAAACCTTTGCCGACGGCAATGCCCAGTTCGGCAAGCCGTCGAACCCCGATTTCCTGCTGCAAGCGGGTGAATTGCTGGCGCTGGCAGCCGAACACGGCCTACGCGTGGTCGCTTTCGAGGATGGCGTCACGCAGGTGCCCAAGCAGGCCATGGTGCAGCGCATCTGTGCCGTCAAGCCCGAGTTTCCGCGGTCTGCGGCGCTATTGCCGCCGCTCTGAGCGTCAGAACCACCCTGAAGATTGACTCGAATTTATGTTTGTAATCGCCGTGAAAAGCACCATAGTTCCGAGTCATCGTCTACAATCGTTGTTTTAATACTTTATGCAGTTATTTCCTATGATCAAGGGCAGCATAGTAGCAATCGTCACCCCGATGCACGCGGACGGTAGTCTGGACTTCGAGGGTTTGAACAAGCTGATCGACTGGCATATTGCCGAAGGTACGAACAGCATCGTCATCGCCGGCACCACCGGCGAATCGGCCACCGTCAGCGTGGAAGAACACTGCGCGCTGATCAAGGCGACGGTTGCGCATGCCAAGGGCCGCATCCCGATCATCGCCGGCGCGGGTGGCAACTCCACCGCCGAAGCGATCAAGCTCTCGCGCTTTGCCAAGGAAGCCGGCGCCGACGCCACCCTGCAAGTGGTCCCTTACTACAACCGTCCTACGCAAGAGGGCATGTACCAGCACTTCAAGGCAATTGCCGAAGCGGTGGACTTGCCGGTGATCCTGTACAACGTGCCGGGCCGTACCGTGGCCGACATGAGCAACGACACCATCCTGCGCCTGGCCAAGATCCCCAACATCGTGGGCGTCAAGGATGCCACCGGCAATATCGCGCGCGGTTTCGACCTGCTGCGCCTGGCGCCAGGCGACTTCGCGGTCTATTCCGGTGACGACCCCACCGCCATGGCGCTGATGCTTGCCGGCGGCGCCGGCAACATCTCGGTTACCGCCAACGTCATGCCAAAAGCCATGGCCGAAATGTGCGCCGCCGCCATTGCCGGCGACGTTGCCAAGGCCGTGCCACTGAACAACCTGATGTTCCCGCTGCACCAGAAGCTGTTCATCGAACCGAATCCGGTCCCGGTCAAGTGGGCCCTGGCTGAGATGGGCAAGATGCCAGCCGGTATCCGCCTGCCGCTGGTGCCGCTGGCCGACGATTGCCACGCCGCTGTCCGCGCGGCCCTGGTTGAGGCCGGCGTCCTGTAATTACCCTGGTTCAAAAAAAGCATCCCGTCCCGAATCGCTGGGATTAACTTTTGCTGCATATAAATACATGACTATTCGCAAGACAGCTTTTATTACTTCGCAGCGCGCCCTGGTGACGGGTGCCTTGATGGCCAGCCTCACCGGTTGCGGCATGATCAATTCGGTCATCGGCAATGACAAGGTCGATTACAAGGGCGCCAAGAAGGCCGTACCGCTCGACGTGCCGCCCGATCTGACGCAACTGCAAAAAGACAGCCGCTACGCCCAGCCCGATTCCACCAACGGCGTGGCCACCGCTTCCGGCTACAACGCCGCGCGCTCGGCCGCTGCGGTGGCCGATGGCACTGCCGTGGTGCCTGGTCAGCCGGCGGTTGGCACCGTGGTGCCCACCTCGATCAACGATATCAAGGTCGAACGCGATGGTAATCAGCGCTGGCTGGTGATCAAGCAGACGCCCGAGCAACTGTGGCCGCAACTGACCCAGTTCTGGGAAGATGCAGGCTTCAAGCTGTCGCAGGAAGTTCCGGCGGCCGGCATCATGGAAACCGACTGGACCGAAAACCGCGCCAAGATTCCGCAAGACTTCATTCGTAACACCATCGGCAAGGTCTTCGATTCGGTCTATTCGACCGGCGAGCGCGACAAGTTCCGTACCCGCATCGAACGCCGCGCCGACGGCGCCAGCGAAATCTACATCAGCCATCGCGGCGTGCAGGAAGTGCTGCAGGGCGCGCAAAAGGAAACCGCGATCTGGACTTCGCGTCCGAACGATCCGGGCCTGGAAGCGGAATTCCTGGCCAAGCTGATGACCCGCCTGGGCAATGCCGACGAGAAGAAGGATGCGCCTGGCGTCAAGAATGCCGTCGATTCGGCCGTGGTACAGCCACAGCACGCATCGCTGGTCGGTACCGGCGCCGACCGCTACGTGCAGGTTGATGAAGGCTTCGACCGCGCCTGGCGCCGCGTGGGCCTGGCGCTGGACCGTGCCGGCTTCACCGTGGAAGACCGCGACCGCACCACCGGCACCTATTTCGTGCGCTACATCGACGATACGGTCGAGAGCAAGGGTTTCTTCAGCAAGCTGTTCAGCTGGGGCTCGTCGTCGGAAGCGGACAAGGAAGCCCAGCGCTACCGCATCCAGGTCAAGGCCGGCGAAGCCAATACCAGCGCCGTCACCGTGCTCACCAACGCCGGCGCGCCGGTGGCGACCCCGGTCGGCGACAAGATCATGGGCGTGCTGTACGACCAGCTCAAATAATCGTTATCAAGCATGCAGCGCGATGTTGCGCCGCAAAAAGAAACCGGCCTGGCGCCGGTTTTTTTACGTCTTGATAATCGCGCCGCGATAAAAATGCAGGCGAAAAAAAACCGGCCCGCAGGCCGGTTTTTAGAATGCTGTCGAATTACTTCGAAGCAGCAGCCGAAGCGGCGGTCGAAGCAGCAGCAGCTGCGTCAGCAGCGGCCGAAGCAGCTTGCGAAGCGGCAGCAGCAGCGTCAGCAGCAGCTGGAGCGGCAGCAGCGTCAGCTGGAGCTGGGGTCACAACTGGAGCGGCTTCTGGAGCAGCTACTGGAGCTGGAGCAACAGGAGCTTCTTCTTTTTTCGAGCAAGCGGTCAGAGCAGCTACGGCCAGCAGGGAAGCGATCAGCAGGGATTTTTTCATTTGTTTTCCTTAGTTAATTCAAATTTAAACACAGTGTTGCGATGAATAATTACCGGTAATTATCGCTCATTAGGTCGTCTTCGAAGGCTTTTCGTACCTGAAATGGTGCCTGCCAGACAACGGAAACTTCCTAACCGAATATTATAGCGATTTTTAGTGCGTCGCAATAGGACAACATCCCTATCAGGGAACTATTTTGCGATATCGCAACATTTCGTTTTCGATCCACAAAACGCCCGGATCGTGACGTTACCAGCTTTCGCTCGAACATGCGCATTTTACCCGGAACCGGGCCAAAATCGGGCCCGGTTCCTGATCAATTTGCTCGTTATACCAGGACAAATTGTAATAATTCGTAGCCAACACACATAGGCAGGTCTTATTGACCAGTTTGCATCACATCGACGACCGCCTGGTACACCCGGATCGGCTCTTCGGCAATGCGGTTGAGCACATATAAAAAGTGCTCGGCGCCGAATACCGCGTATTCGCGGGTGGGGTAGCCGCGCGCGTTCAGGCCGTCGATTTGCTCGGTGCCCAGACCGATCAGCGATTCGAATTCGTACCAGCGCGGATCGATGCGTTCCTGCTGGATCAGCGCCACCAGTTCGGCTTGAATGGTGCGGTCATGGGTGGCGATAGAGCACTTGTGGCCGCTAGCCAGCAACTCGCGCGCAAAGCCCCGGTACACGGCTGCCAGCTCCGCGCTGTTACGCTGCCAGGACTGCTCGTCGGGGTCCAGGTAGGCGCCCTTGACCAGCCGGATGCGGCCCGGCAGCTTCATCATCGCCGGCAGGTCGGCAGCCGTGCGGTGGCGCCGTGCCGGCACCGTGATGCCGACGTTGTGCAAGCCGTCTTGCTGGTGCAGGCGCGTGTACACGGCATAGATGTCGTCGGCGCGGTCCACGCCTTCCATCGAGATCATCACCTCGCGGTTGATCTCGGCGGCGGCCAGCGCAATGCGGTGCAGGTTGCGGTAGCCGAGTTCCACGTCCACCAGCGAGCCCACGTGCGAGAGGTCGAGCGAGATCGAGCAGTTGAGGTTGTTCTGGCCGATGCCGGCAACCAGGTCCATGAAGACCTCGGTTTCGGCCATGGCAAACGCCTCGTCGCGCACGCTCTCGCCCATGTACTCGGCCGAGGCCGCATGGCCGCGGGCGATGATGGACTCCACCCGCGCCAGCGCCTGGGCCACGGTCTGGCCCGCCACGTAGCGCTGCGACACCTTGTGCATCAATGGCTGCAACAGCGGGTCATTGCAGAATTTTTCCTTGGCGTGCTCGTCGAGGGCCAGCGCCCGCAGCGCGCTGGCGGCCTGGTCCACCAAAGGGCGCCATTGGGCGGGGAACGCTGGTGGCGCCGACATCAACCGAGCTCCACCCAGCCGTCCTGGTACCACGTGTACAGCGCTTCGAGCACGTCGTCGGACGCGCCGGCGAACTGTTCACCGGTCAGGGCGCGCTGGTTGGCCAGCAGCTCCAGGGTGGTTTTGTCGGCGCGGCCCACGCCAAACGATTCGCCGTTGATGAAGACGTTTTTGCCGCGATACAGCATCTGCGTCTTGCGCGACAGGACCAGGCCTTTTTTCGCCACCGCGTCGCCGAACTTGCCGAACGTGAGCGGTTTCGCCGGACCGCTGAAGAACACATTGTGCTTCGGCTCCGACATGTACTCGCCGAGGAAAATGGTGATGTCGTCCTCGGTGAAGCGCACCTTGTTCATCTCTTCGATGATGGTCTCCAACATATCGCGTGGAATCTCGGCCGGCTTGTTGGTCGCTTGCAGTTCCGGATCGCCGTAGCGGCCCGGCAGGTCGATCGAGTCGGCCATGAATTGCAGGAAGCCTTCGCCCAGTTCCTGGTACGACGGCGAACGGAAGCCGATCGAATAGGTCTGGCAGTCGCCAATGGCCACGCCGTCATGGGCGTAGTGGGGCGGCAGGTACAGCATGTCGCCCGGTTCGAGCACGAATTCTTCGTCGGGCGTGAAATTCGCCAGTATCTTCAAAGGCAAGCCTTCGATCAGGCTCAGGTCTTTTTGCGGGCCGATGCGCCAGCGGCGCTGGCCTTGCGCCTGCAGCAGGAACACGTCGTACGAATCGAAGTGGGGACCGACGCCGCCGCCATCGGTGGCAAAGCTGACCATCAGGTCGTCCAGGCGTGCGTCGGGCAGGAAGCGGAACTGGCGCAGCAGGGCGTCGGCCTTGGCGTCGAACAGGTTCACGCCCTGGACCAGCATGGTCCATTCGCGCTCGGTGCGGGCGGGCAGGGTTTCGATCGGACCGTGCTGCATGTCCCACTGGCCGTCGACGGCCGTGATCAGGCGCGATTCGGCATGGTTGGTGGAGGCAAGCTTGGCCAATGCGTCCAGCGTCAGCAGCGGCTTGAAGCCGGGGATGGCGTTACGGATCAGCAGGGGCTTTTTATGCCAGTAGTCGCGCAGGAACTGCGCCGGCGTGATATCGCCGAGGAGAGGTAATTTTTGCATACGCCATTATAACCAGCCCGGGGCCTGAACTTCACCCCGGGCCGGCCGATGGCTTACCTGGTATGCAGCCAGCGCGCGTGCGCCCAGCGCGCCAGCCAGTCCAGCGCAAAGCCCAGCAAACCAATCAGCACGATCGCCGCCATCAGCTCGTTGTACGCGAGCCGGTCGCGCGCGTCGAGGATGAAGTAGCCGAGGCCCGCCGACACGCCCAGCATTTCGGCCGGCACCAGCACGATCCAGATGATGCCGATCGCCAGCCGCACGCCGGTCAGGATGTCGGCCGTGATGCCTGGCAGGACCACGCGCAACACGGTTTCCGTCGGCGTGGCCGACAGGCTGCGCGCCAGCAGCAGCCAGTTGGGATCGAGCCGCGCCACGCCGGTGGCGGTGTTGAGCAGGATCGGCCACACGGCCGCAAACGCCAGCAGGAAGTACACGGGCGCATCGCCCACGCCCAGCGTCATCACCGCCAGCGGCATCCACGACAGCGGCGAGACCATGCGCAGCAGCTGGAACAGCGGCATCAGCGCGGCCGCCACCCGGCGCGAACTGCCCACCAGCACGCCCAGCGGCACGCCGATGGCCACCGCTGCCGCCAGTCCGTAGGCGACGCGCCGCAAACTGAGGCCGATGTCGCGCCAGATGTAGTCGCCCTGCAGCAGCTGGAATAATGCGCGGAACGCTTCGAGCGGCGCGAACGACGCCGCGATTGGCGTCTCCTGTTCCAGCGACGTCACGCCCAGCTGCCACAGCGCCAGCGCCGCGCCGAAACCGGCCAGCGCCAGGGCCGCGCGCGCGGGACGGGTCAACGGTTTCGCCATCCTCAGACCGCCAGCGTTTCGGTGCGCAGCAGGTTGGCCGGCAGGCCGAACGCGCCCGGGCCGCCGACGGCGGTAATGGCCTTGCGCACGAAGCGGTCATCCACCAGGTCGCGCGCGACAAAGGCGGGATCGAGCTTGTCGAGGAAGCCGGTGTCGCCTTCGAGGCGCGTGGTTTTCAATGCGCGCACCATCTGCTCGGTGTACGACGCGAACGGGTACGGCTGGAAGTCGATGCGGCGCTGGTTCCAGTTCTTGTGGACGATGATGCCGCGTTTTTCGTAGTCGGCGTAATCGGTCACGGTGAGCACCTTGGACAGCACTTGCAGCGCGTGCGGCGTGTAGCGGTGCGAGTCGGTATTGGACAGCAGGCGCGCGGTATCGAGCTGGTTGGTGCGGGTCCACAGCTGGGCCTTGACGATGGCATTGGTCACGCGCTGCGCCCACTCCGGACGGGTGTTGATGTCGCGCTCGGACAGGAACGTCACGCAGCACGCATGGTTCTTCCAGACGTCGCCCGAGAAGCGCAGGATCTTGCCCACGCCGTTGGTCTCGGCCAGCGCGTTGAACGGCTCGGCCACGATGAAGCCGGCGATCGATTTGCTGGCCAGCGCGGACACCATCTCGGCCGGCGGCAACACCACCAAATTGACTTCGCGCGCGCCGATAGTGCCTTCACGGCCCTTGGTCACCACCGACAGCCCGGACTTGGCGAGGATTTGCTGCAGCAGGATGTTGTGGATCGAGTACCAGAACGGAATCGCTACCGTTTTGCCACCGAGATCGGTGACCTGGTTGATGTCCCTGGCTACCGTGAGGGCGGAGCCGTTGACGTGGTTCCACGCCACCACCTTGGCCGGGAACCTGGCGCCGTAGCGCACCGACATGGTGGCCGGCGACAGCAGGTGGATCACGTTGACCTGGCCCGACACGAACGCCTCGACGATCTGCGCCCAGCTGCGGAACAGGCGCGGCGCCTCGGCCTGCAAGCCTTCCGCCTCGAACAGCTTGCGGCCATGGGCGACCAGCAAAGGCGTGGCGTCGGTAATCGGCAGGTAGCCGATCTTGACTGGCTGCTCGTCGCCCTTGGGCGCCTGGCGGGCCATGGCGTCGCCAGCAAACAGCAGCGGCGCGGCGCCGGCGGCGGTACTGAGCGCCGACATGCGCAGGAAGTCGCGGCGGGTCATGCCGCAGTCGCAATCGGACGAAGCGCACAAGTGTATGGGTTGGCTGGTATCGGTCATGGAGAGCTTTCGAAATAGTTAAAGTTGTTATGCGGCGGCGCGCACGCCGTGCAGCGCCGCCAGGATCTCGAGCCGCAGCGCGCCGATAGCCTGGGCGTCGGCCAGCCGTGGACGCGGCAGGTCGACCTGCCATTCGTGCATGATGCGTCCCGGCTGGCTGCCCATCAGCACGATGCGGTCGGCCACCAGGATCGCTTCGTCGATATCGTGCGTGACCAGCAGCACGGCGCTGTGCCAGCGGTGCACCACGTCGACCAGCAGTGTCTGCATCTCGGCGCGGGTGATCGCGTCGAGCGCGGAAAACGGTTCGTCGGCAAACAGCAGCGCCGGCTGGCGCGCCAGTGCGCGGGCCAACGCCACGCGCTGCGCCATGCCGCCGGACAGCGCGGCCGGATACCGGCGCTCGCTGCCAGCCAGTCCCACCGCTTCGATGGCGGCCTGCACGCGCTGGTCATGTTCGGCACGCGCAATCTTCGGCTGGCGCGAGAAATCGAGGCCGAAGCCCACGTTGGCGGTGACGTTCAGCCAAGGCAGCAGGCTCGCTTGCTGGAACACCAGCGCGCTGCGCGGGCTCGGTGCGGTCAAGGGCGCATCGAGGAAGGTCAGGGTGCCGCTGGACGGCGCCTGCAAGCCGGCCAGCACCCGCAGCAGTGTCGATTTGCCGCAGCCGCTGCCGCCCAGCAGGGCGACGATCTCGCGCGGGCGCACGCCGATGTCGATGTGCTCGAAGGTGGGCGCGGCGCCGGCATAGGCAAAGCCCAGGCCTTGACCTTGCAAGGCCCAGCCACCGTCGATGCTGCCGCTGGTTTGCAGGATGCTCATCGGCTGCTGCCCGCGTGCTTGGCCAGCGCCGCCTGCAACTGCGTGATGCTCGGCGTGATCACGGGGATAAAGGCCGATTCGCGCAGGCGCCGCGCAAAGCCGTCCTGCTGCGCTTCCAGGTAGGCGTGACCGCCCTTGGCGTGCAGTTCCAGCGTGACGGCGTCGCGCACGATGCCGGCGATGCCGATGCGCAGCTTGAACATGGCCGGCGCCTCGGCCACGAAGCGGCCGCTGGCCACGCCGTCGAGCAACTGCGCCGTGTGCTGCGCCAGCGCCTCCTGCGCGGCGGCGATATCATCGGCCAGCTGGCCGCGCCCGGTGGCGGCGCCTGCGGCCTTGGCTGCTGCGTCCAGGCTGGCCTGCGCCAGCCCGATCGACATCCCGCACTGCATGCCCAGAAAAGCAGGTCGCACGCGTGGCAGCCAGCTGGGTGCGTCGGCGCTGATGATGTTCGCAGGCGGCACGGCCACCTGTTCGATACGCACGGCGGCAGTGTGGCTGCCGCGCAGGGCGATCAGTTGCAGGTTGTCGCTGCGGTGCACGCCGGCCGCATGACTTTCGAACATGACGATTGCCGGCGGCGCAGCGTTGACCGGAGCGACGGCGGCCGCGGCGACGAAGCGTTGCGGGCGCAGGTTGGTGATCCAGGCCAGCTTGCCGTCGAGGGTCCAGCCATCGCCGTCGGGCACGGCGTTGATTTGCAGCGGCTCCATCCCGGACAGGAATTTCATCGCGTTCGACAGGCCGGTGGCGCCGGCCAGCGTGCCATCGAGCAGGTCGGGCAGCAGCCGCTCGCGCAGCGCCGCGTTGGGGCTTTGCAGCAGGTATTCGATGAAGCTGCGCTGGCCCCAGTAGACAAAGGCCGCCGTCAGCGAATGGCGGGCGATGTCGGCGATGCCGAGGATGGCGTCGCGTACATCGCCGCCGGTGCCGTTCATTGCCACCGGCACGCCGGCCCTGAAGCAGCCATGCGCGGCCAGCGCCGGCATCACCTCATCGGCCAGCGATTCGGATTGGTCGAGCGTGTCCGCGTTACGCGCCAGCCAGTCGTGGAGTGCGGCCATGCTTAAACCGCGCCGGGCAGGTAGGGTTGCAGCTGCGGGTTGACCGGCGTGCCGGCCAGGCTGTTGGCGAAGTTGCACAGCGTGGCCAGGCTCACGCCCAGCACCACTTCCAGCGCCTGCTGCTGGTTGTAACCGGCTTCGATGAAAGCTTGCAGCTCGGCGTCGTCCACGGCGCCACGGCGGGCGATGACGGCGGCGGCGAAGCGCTGCACGGCGTCGAGTTTGGCCACGCCGGTCGGGGCATTGGTTTGCAGGGCGCGTACCACTTCCGGCGCCAGGTTGGCTTTCTTGAGGGCGATGGCCGAGTGGCCGGCGGTGCAGAAGTCGCAGCCGTGGATGTTGGCGGCCGTCAGTTGCACGACTTCGCGCTCGTCGAGCGTGAGGCTGGTGCGGGCGTTGATGCCCGAAACCGTCAGGTAGGTTTCCAGCGCCTGCGGCGCATTGGCCAGCACGCCGATCAGGTTGGGCAGGTAGCCATTGTTGGCGATGGCTTTTTCAACGAAGGGGCGGCTGTCGGCCGGCGCGCTGTCGAGGGTGTGCAGGGTAAGACGGGACATGATGACCTTTCCGTGAGGATGAAGCCATATTATCAGCCGGTACGCGCGCGCGCACCATATCCAAACGGCTGGTTTTTATGCTCGAACGTCTCGACCGTGCCGGCGGTAGGCGCCCGGCTGCTCGCCCACCACGCGCTTGAAGGCGCGCGTGAACGCCGCATACGACTGGTAGCCCACGTGGCCGGCCGCCTGCTCGACCGAGTCGCCGGCGCCCAGGCGCTGGCTGGCCAGCCGCATGCGCAGGCGCAGCAGGAATTGCGCTGGCGGGATGCCGCCAGCCTCGGTGAAGTGCTTGCAAAAAGCCGCGCGCGACATGTTTGCTGCCTGCGCCATGCGCGCGATGCTCCAGTCGTCGCCGGGGCTGGCCAGCATGCGGTCGAGCAGGGCCATGAATTCGCCGCGCTGGGCCAGGGCCAGGATGCCGGCCCCCAGCGTTTCCTGGCGCGCGGCGTGGCGGATCAGGTAGAAGAACAGCAGTTCCACCAGGCGCGCGATCAGCGGGGAAGGGCGTTCCGGATCGCCCGCTTCGGCCAGGATCAGGTCGAACAGCGCAGCCGTGTGGGCCAGCGACGGCTCGTCGCTGCGGCACACCAGGACATCGGGGAACGAACCGATTACCAGCGGCCCGAGCGCGCCGCTGAAGCTGAAAAAGCCGCACGCGAGGCCGGCGTTGGCCGTGTCTGTCGGTGCGGCCGGCACCGACAGCGTTTGCATCGGCTGGCGCGCGATCGGGGCAGCAGGGTCGGACGAGGGGCTGAGGAAGTGTGGTACATCGCGCGTGAGAAATACGCCGTCGCGCGCGCGCAGGTGGATGGGCGCTTCGCCGGCAATATGCAGGTAGCAGTCGCCCGCCAGCACCAGGTGGAAGCTGGCCAGCGCACGGCCGGCGGTGGACGCGCGCCATGGACCGCAATACCGGCCCACGTGCAGGGCGGCGGCATCGAGTTCGATGCTGTTCAACAGCCACTGGGCCAGCTTATCGGAGAAGGCAAAGGAGGAGGCGATGGTCATGCCCGCCATTGTAGGGCGTGCGGCGCGCCGGGGTTGGAATGATTCGTTATATGGTTATGTGGCGCGTGCATTGTCCACGTCCACCCGTTGTCGCCTCCCGATGGCGTAGCCCGGGCGGTTGGCGAGACAGGGTATAATTTGGGGGCTAATAACTGAAAGGAATTCCAAATGAAGATTGCCAAGAACACGGTCGTGACTGTGAATTACAAACTGTCCGATGCCCAGGACAATCTGATCGAAGACGGCCGCCAGCCGATGGTTTACCTGCACGGCGGTTACGAGAACACCCTGCCTAAAATCGAAGAAGAACTCGACGGCAAGGAAGTCGGCTACTCCTCCATCATCCAGATCGAACCGGAAGACGCGTTCGGCGAGTACGACGCCGCCCTGGTCAAGGTCGAGCCACGCAATCGCCTGCCGGAGCCACTGGAAGTCGGCATGCAATTCGAGGGCACCCCAGATAGCGACAGCGACGACGAAGCACTGATTTTCACCGTGACCGACATCGCCGACGACAAGGTCGTCCTGGACGGCAACCACCCGCTGGCCGGCATGGCCCTGCGCTTCTCGCTGGAAGTGGCGGAAGTGCGCGAAGCGACCGAAGAAGAAATCGCCCACGGCCACGTGCACGGCGCCCATGGCCATCACCACGGTCACGACGACGATGAAGGCGAAGAAGGCGATCACGTCGCCATTCACCCGATCCACTAACGGGCACTCGAATAATCAGGGTGTCGCTTCTGCGGCGCCCTTGATCATGAACAGCGTGGCGCTTGCGGGCGCCACGCGTACCTCGGTCCAGTCGGCGGCCAGGTTCAGATGTCCCACGTTGTCCTGCCAGTGGATCGACGGCTCCTTCTCTGCCGCCTGCACCACCTGGGTATCGACCAGCAGCACCTTCCCCTTGAACTTTGAAGCCAGCGTCTTGATCTGCTTGCGCGGCTCGGCAAAGCCATCGCGTTTCGATTCGAAGCGTGCCAGCAGCGAAAAGCCCGGTTCTGCTTCCAGTCCCACGTCGCCATCCGAAAACAGCACCAATCCTTCCATTTTCTGCCGCACGGCCAGGTTGAACAGCCGGTGCAGCCAGGCGCGGTTGGCTACCAGCCGGTCTTCGTATTCGCTGTTGCGTCCCGCTTCGGCGCGGTAGTGGTTGTTATTGGCGGGCAGGTTAATGGTGGCAAACAGCACCTTGCCCACCTGCCAGTGGGCGTTTTCCGCGTAGCTGCGGAACTTGGCGCTGCTCGACAGCCGCGTGACCGGCAGCCGCTTGGCGCCCAGCGTTTCACTGTCGCGGTAGAACAGTTCGCGCAGGCGGTTGAGGCGGTCGATGGCGTTCGAGCGGCCGGCGGAATTGAGGCACGCGCTCCAGTCGCTGCCGGCCAGCGATACCACCATCGGCACGCTCGAGGCGTTGAGCAGGGCGTGGCGGCCGGCGTACAGCTTGTCGCTGCAAGGCTCTGAACCAGCTTTGACACCGGTTGCCACCACGAACGCCGGATTGCCTTGGGTGGCGCCGGCAATCGCCCGCTTGAGCACCGTTTCGTCGGCGCCGGTCTTGAACGAGTGGCCGATCACGCCGAACTGGAAGCCGCCTGCCCTGGATCCGGCCTTTGATTCGGTCTTCGACTCGGGCTTGCTTTCGGCATGGACGGGCGCCAGCCACAAGGCGCACGCAGCGAACGACAGCGCCAGTCCGGTGCGCGCAAGACGGACCCGGGCCACCGTTCGCACCGCTGCGCGCGCGGCGTGCATCATGCCTGCGCCGTCTCCGTCAGGCGCTTGAGCTGGTACAACTGATCGAGCGCTTCGCGCGGGGTCAGCGCATCGGGATCGAGATCGTCGAGCGCATCGAGCAGCTCGCGCATCGCTGGCGATTCCGCACCAGCGGCAGGCGCTTCCACCGCATCGTCGTTGGCGTCGATGGTGGGGGCGGCAAACAGGTCCAGTTGCGGCGTGGCGTCGAGCGCCTGGGCTTCCAGGCGCGCCAGGTGCTTGCGCGCGGCCTTGATCACGGACTGTGGCACGCCGGCCAGCTGCGCGACCTGCAAGCCATAGCTTTGCGAGGCCGGGCCGTCCTGCACCGCGTGCAGGAACACGATGCTGTCCTTGTGCTCCACGGCCGACAGGTGGACGTTGGCGGCGGTAGGGTGGTTGTCGGGCAGCTGCGTCAGCTCGAAATAGTGGGTGGCGAACAGCGTGAAGCTGCGGCTGGTGTCGATCAGGTGGCGGGCGATGGCCCACGCCAGCGCCAGTCCGTCGAAGGTGGATGTGCCACGGCCGATTTCATCCATCAGCACCAGCGAATTGGCGGTGGCACCGTTGAGGATCGCTGCCGCTTCGGTCATCTCGACCATGAAGGTGGACCGGCCGCCGGCCAGGTCGTCGGTGGCGCCGATGCGGGTGAAGATGCGGTCGATCGGGCCGATGGCCGCGCTGGCTGCCGGTACATAGCTGCCCACGTAGGCCAGCAGCACGATCAGCGCCACCTGGCGCATGAAGGTCGATTTACCACCCATGTTCGGACCCGTGATCAACAGCAGGCGGCGCTCATCCACGAAGCGGCAATCGTTGGCGATGAAGCGTTCGATCTGGTTTTCCACCACCGGGTGGCGGCCTTCGACGATGTTCACGCAGCTGGTGTCCACCAGCTGCGGCGCGCACCAGTTATGGCGCAAGGCGTGATCGGTGAGCGACACCAGTACGTCCAGCTGCGCCAGCGCCCTGGCAATTGTTTGCAGCTCGCCGATGAAAGGCGCCAGGTCGCCCAGCAGCGCGTCGTACAGCATCTTCTCGCGCGCCAGTGCGCGGTCTTGCGCGGACAGCGCCTTGTCTTCGAAGGCCTTGAGTTCCGGCGTGATGTAGCGTTCGCAGTTTTTCAGGGTCTGGCGGCGGCGGTAATCGTCGGGCACCTTGGTGGCCTGGCCGTTGGTCACTTCGATATAGAAGCCGTGGACCTTGTTGTACTCCACGCGCAGGTTGGCGATGCCGGTGCGGGCGCGCTCGCGCGTCTCCAGGTCCACCAGGAACTGGCCGGCGTTTTCCGACAGCGCGCGCAGTTCATCGAGTTCGGCGTCGAAGCCGCGCGCGAATACGCCGCCGTCGCGCACCATGGCCGCCGGTTCCAGCGCCACGGCGCGGTGCAGCAGGTCGAGGCAGGCTTCGGGCGTGGCGGTGTCGCGGTGGATCGCGGCCAGCAGGCCGCCGTCGGTCAAGGCGCGCTGCATCGCATGGCGCAGCGCAGGTAATTGTTTGAGGCCGTCGCGCAGGCTGGCCAGGTCGCGCGGACGCGCCGACAGCAGCGCGATGCGCGTGGTGATGCGTTCGATGTCGGGCACCTGCGCCAGCGTGTGCGACAGCGCACCCGTCACATCGGACTGGCCCAGCGCGGCGATGGCCGCATGGCGCGAACGGGCGATGCCCTGGTCGCGGCGCGCGTGGTGCAGCCAGTGGCGCAGCAGGCGCGAGCCCATCGACGTGCGGCAGTGATCGAGCAGCGAGAACAGGGTAGGGGATTCCTGGCCGCGGATGGTCTCGGTCAGCTCCAGGTTGCGGCGCGTGGCGGCGTCCAGCCCGATGAATTCATTTTCGGTCTCGGTAGTGAGCGTGCGCACGTGCTGCAGGCCGCGGCCTTGCGTCGATTGCGCGTAGCGCAACAGCGCGCCGGCCGCACCGAAGGCCGCGCCAAGATTGTCGGCGCCGAAACCGGTAAGGGTGGCTACGCTCAATTGATCGAGCAGCGACTTGTGGCCGCTGACCACGTCGAAATGCCAGTCCGGCACGCGATTGACGTGACACGTCAGCGCCTCCTCGAACAGGTCGGCGTTATCGCCGCGCAGCACCTCGGCCGGCGCGATGCGCTCGAGCTCCTGCAGCATGCGCGTGTTGACGGTAGCCACATCGCCCGAGAACTCCATCAGCCGCAGCGCGCCGCTGGCCAGCGACAGCCACGCCAGGCCGGCCGTGGCCACCTTGCGCTGGGTGATGACGCACATCGCCAGCAACGGCCGCTCGGCTTTTTCCGGCAGCAGGTCGGCGTCGGTCAAGGTACCCGGCGTGACTACGCGCATTACCTTGCGCTCGACCGGTCCCTTGCTGGTGGCCGGATCGCCGATCTGCTCGCAGATCGCGCACGACTCGCCTATCTTGACCAGCTTGGCCAGGTAGCCTTCGAGCGAATGGAATGGCACGCCGCACATCTTGATCGGCTGTCCGCCCGACGACCCGCGCGCCGTGAGCGTAATGCCCAAGATGCGCGCCGCCTTTTCCGCATCCTCGTGGAACAGCTCGTAGAAATCGCCCATGCGATAGAACACCAGCATGTCGGGATGCTGTTCCTTGATGCCCATGTATTGGGCCATCATCGGCGTGATTTTCTCGGCAGGATTCTTCGTGACAGCGTTCTTGACGGCGGCAGCGTTGATTTCGGTGGGGACGGTGGTCATTGTTTCGTTTTCGGTGGTGCGGTGGGGCGGAGATGCTGGTTTTGCGAGGAGGGGTGTCGCTCGCGTATGTGTGGGCATTTTACCGCGTTCTGCGGGTGCTCCCAAGTTGCCGCACTTAAACGATGAGCGTCTGGCCGGATACCTCTCAAATGGCGGTTCCCGGCTGGCGCGTGCGGTACACCGGTTAAAACGAAAAAGCCCGCAGCGATGCGGGCTTTTGGTTAGCGGTACTAGCGTGTTACTTCGCCAACTTATAGCGCTGTTCCCGATACAAAATCGACGGCAAAATCACGTGCGACATGGCCTGGTCCACCTTGGCCGGGTCCGGCGCCTTGGTTTGCGGCGTCATCACGCCGGTGCCGAAGTCATAGGCGCCCAGCAAGGGTTCCTGGCCCGGGCGCAGGATGGTGGCGGAGGTGTCGTCGAGCCAGGTAAAGTAATTGTCGAACTGGATCAGGGCGCGGCCCGGCGAGTCGCTGTCGCGGGCCAGGTCGCGGCCGATCATCGGGTGTTCGCTCGAGACGCCGATCAGCGACAACAGCGTGGGCGCCAGGTCCACCTGGCTGGCGATGATCTTGATGCGCTTCGGTTGCACATCGGCGCCGAGGATCAGGCCGGGGATGTGGAACTTCTTGATCGGCACCAGGCTGTCGCCGTACACGCGGTTGTCGTGGTCGGCCACGATCAGGAAGACGGTGTCCTTCCAGTACGCCTCTTTTTTCGCCTGCGCGATGAAGCGGCCCAGCGCGTAGTCGGCGTACATCACCGCGTTGTTGACGGTCTGCTTTTCCGGGTCATGCAGCTTGATACGGCCGTCGGGGAACTCGAATGGCTCATGGTTCGACGAGGTAAAGATCAGGCTGAAGAACGGCTTGCCGTCGGCGTGCAAGGTCTTCAGGCGTTCGAGCGATTTGTCGAACAGGTCTTCGTCGGACGCGCCCCAGCTGCCTTCGAACACCGGTTTCATCGACTTGCGATCGACCACGCTCTGGAAGCCGTTACCGGTGAAGAAGCCGCGCATATTGTCGAAGTGCGCCTCGCCGCCGTACACGAATTCGGTGTGGTAGCCTTGCTGGCCCAGGCCCAGCGCCAGGGTGTAGAAGTTTTGCTGCGCCAGCGACAGCTTGACCACGCTGCGCGCGGGCGTTGGCGCATAACCAGCCACCACGGCCTCGATGCCGCGCACCGAGCGGGTGCCGGTGGCGTACAGCTGCTCGAACCACCAGCCCTCATTCTTGAGCTTTTCCAGCTCCGGGGTCACCGGCAGGCCGCCCAGCGATTGCACGAACGTCGCGCCCAGGCTTTCCTCGAGCACGATCACCAGGTTCAGCGGGCGCTCGCGCTGGACAAACGCGGTCTGCTGGTGCAGCGTGGGCAGCTCGGGATTGGTGAACTGCAGGTCGCGCAGCCACGGCGCGCTTTTCACGGTGGTGAAGACTTTTTCACGCGGATACTCGCCGTAGATCTCCGACGAATTGGCTTCCTTGCTCATCGAATAGATGGCGTCGAGCACCGACCACGGCGAATTGATGATGATGGAATTGACCATCGAGTCGCCGGTCAGCGCAAACAGCGCCGGGTTGGCGGGGCGGTGGGCGGTGGTCGAGCGGATCTGCACGAACACCAGCACGACCAGCACCGGCCACACGGCCAGCATCTTCCAGGCGCGCCAGGTGGTGACGTTGATCGAGGCCGCCTGGAGCAGCTTGTAGATGCCGATGGTGAAAGCGATGGTGGCCAGTACGCCCAGCACCAGCGCGATGCGGAAGCCGTTCCACAGCGTGGCGATGACTTCGCTCGGGTACGACAGGTATTCGACGAAGAGCCGGTTCGGGCGCACATCGAACTGCATGATGAACTGCGGCGTGGACACTTCCATGAAGACGATGAAGATCAGGGTGAAGGTCACCCAGGTCACCGAGACCGCTTTCCAGATGCGCAGCGTTTTTTGATAGGCCAGCAACGGCGCCAGCAACAGCGGCAGCGCGATGAAATAACCGAGCAAAATCAGGTCGGCGCGCACGCCCTGCACCAGGATGCGGCCGACGATGCCGGTGGCCGCCACGCGGTCCCACTGCCAGGCGATCAGGCCAAGGCGCGAGAGCGTGAGCAGCGCGGCGCCGAGCAGCAGCAACTGCACCAGCGCGGCGTAGGGGCCGGCCCAGCGGGTCACGCGTTCGAGCCGGGCGCCGCTGTGCTGGAGGAAAGTGCCTTCACGCCGTTGCATCATTCGGCTCCGAAGCCCGGGTGGGTGGCGATGTAGCTGCCGGCGCCGGCGCCGGCCGACAGCATCCAGCCGGTCATGAGCAGGAACACCAGCAGCATGCAGAACAGGGTGGAGACGCGGCGCGCATCGGGCGCGTCCTGGAACACTGCCGGACGGCCGTAGTTGGCGCCCAGGTAGTAGGCGGCAAACACCGTCACCAGGTAGTGCACGGCGCCGAACATCTCGCCCAGTTCACCCTTGCGCGGATGGTCGATGGTCAGGTGCGAAATCGCCACCAGGACGATGTAAATCACCGATGGCCACAGCGGCGGCAGGTACAGGCCCAGGCTTTCCACCCAGCGCTGCACGCCGGGACGCTTGAGCGCCACGATCGGCAGGATGATGTTGTGGGTCAGGCCGACGATGGCGATGATTTTCAGCAACAGCACCTTGTGCAGGCTGCCGCTGCCCATGGCCAGGTTGTGGATGTTGGTCTCGGCCTGCTTGTTATTTTCCAGGAAGAACTCGGGCGAGGCGATGTTGAGGATGCGCTGGAACCAGCTGATTTCCTCGAGCGCGGCCAGTCCCACCAGCGCGCACAGGAAAACGGAGGCCAGCAGCGGCAGGTTGATTTTCGGGTTGCGCTGCCATTGTTCCACCGCCAGGAAACCCAGCAGGCCGGAGAGCAGGGCAAAGCACAGGAACTGCATCCACTCGACGATGCCGTCTTCCACCACCAGGCGCCACAGCGCCGGCGGGTCGTTGCGCCAGACGATCGCCAGGATCATCACGAACACGTTGATCAGGATGCCCACCGCGATCACCGGGTGACCGTACCATTTGTTATTTGCCATACCCACTCCTTGATTCAGTTATTTACTCAGTTATTTATATTGTTTATACCGTATTGCTTGAGGCGCCGCATCATTCTGCCCTGGCAGCCCGCGCTGCGACCAGGTCCGGGCCGGCCTGCGCCGGTTTGCGGTGCAAGGCGCGGCGCCCTGCGAGGCGGCGGCGGGCGGCCACGATGGTCGAGCCCAGCGCCCAGGACCACAGCAGCGGATCGAGCAGGGCATCCCACAGGTTGCCGGTCGGCAGACGCAGCACCGAGAACAGCAGCAGTGCCATCAGCATCGCTGCCGACGGCGCGGCAGCGTGGCCGCGCCACGCATTGACGGCGAAGCCGACAGCGGCCGCGCACGCCAGCAGCGGCGCGGCCACCGGGTTGAACCCGCCATAGTACAGTCCCAGCGCCAGGACGCCGAAGGTATCGAGATACAACAGCAGACCGATCGCCGCCAGGCCCAGCGCCAGGCCGGGACGCATGGCGAAACGGGGCTGCCTGCCATGCCAGCGGGCGCGCAGCGCCATCACGGCAAAGCCGAGCAGCAGGCCGCTCGGGTACTGTAATGCCAGCGTGAGCCAGTAGGCCGGCGAGGCCGGGCCGGGCAGGGCCATCAGCGCCGCTGTGGCGGCCACGATCAGCACCTTGGTGCGGCGGGCGGTGACCGGCAGCAGCGCCAGCAGCAGGGCGGCGGCGACCAGCGCCCAGGCCAGGCGGCCATACACGATCTGCAGCATGAGATCGGGCAGGTTCACTTGGTTTCCCCCTGCAGGTTGATTTTGAATTGATGGTGGGCGATGGCGCGCCGCTGGTACGTATAGCTGATGTGCAGCTCGTCGCCGACCTGGCTCATGGCGGGGTACGAGAATTCGTCGCCGGCGCCGCCGTCGACGATGTCGAGCAGCGGGCGCCAGGTGCGCGCATCGGTGGACAGCGACAGCGTCAGTGCGCTGCGGGCGCTGCCGTCGATGTCTTCGCGGTTGTGCAGCATCAGGAGGCTGCCATTGGACAGGCGCAGCACCGCCAGGGCCGTGCTGTCGTTGAACAGGGCGGTCGCTTCGACGTCGTTCCAGGTCTGGCCGCCATCGCGGCTCACGGCCTGCTGCACGCGGCGCGATTTGCCGTCGTCGCGCATCCAGGCTCGCACCTCGGTGGGCGACATAGAGACCAGGCTCGGTTGCAGCGACTGGGTACGGGTGCCGATGCGGGTAACCCGCTGCGGTTCGCCCTGGGCGTTAAACGAGATCAGCATCGGATACTTGTAGCCGATTTCGAAATACGCCGGCAGCCACCAGCTGCCGTCGGCCAGTGCCAGCGGCGCCGAGCGCACCAGCGTGCTGGTATTGAACAGCGGCGACATCGGCAGCACGCGCTTGACGGTAAACGTGGCGCCCTGGTCGTGCGACTGCATTTGCACCAGGCGCGCGGCGGCCCAGCCGCCCAGGCCTGTAGCCACCACGTACAAGTGCAGCGAACCATCGAGCGCGGTCCACGCCACCGGGTTGCCGATGCGGCGTACGCCGTAGCCGAGCGCCTTGCCCAGCGACTCGCGGCTGGCTACTTCCCAGTAGCGGCTCCACTTGCCATCGGCCCAGCGCGAGGCATAGACCTTGACGTCGGGACCGCTCTCGCGGCTGCCGGCCCACCAGAACGCCACCAGGCCGCCACCGGGCAGGGTGGCGAGCGAACTGGCGTGCGCGGACGGCACGCCTGCCGGCATCGGAAGAATACTGTGCGACAGCTCGGTGACGCCGGTAATCGGCGCCCCGGTGTGGACTGGCAAGGTGGGGCGTTCGCGGTGCAGTGCGCTGCGCGACCAGCGCCAGGTTTCAGCGCCCGTGGCCACCAGGGCGGCAGCAATGCACAGCAACGCCAGCAGGCGGGTGTGGCGCGGCTGGCGCACCGGAAGTTCCTGCTGCGCAGGGCTGTTCAATGGTAGGGGCAAAGCTCCCATTCCGTCTCCAAGAGATCGGGACACGAAGGAAGCAGATGCCTTGATCCTCTTGCCCTAAATATACGATTTCCGCAGCACCTCGTGGATGGCGAAAACAACCATGCATCCGGCCTTATTGACGGATGAGTCAGGTATCGTACAGCAAAAGTTAGAGGAAATGTTAGGTGGGAGAATTTAAAATTGCAGCCGCAGGGGAGGGGCCGGTGGAAGCGAACCCGCCGGGCGACGGGCTCGTGTAACTCTCAGGTAACTTTTATTCTTCCAGCAGGCTGCGCAGCATCCACGCGGTTTTTTCGTGCACATCGAGGCGCTGGGTGAGCAGGTCTGCGGTCGGCTGGTCGTCGGCCTCGCCCACCAGCGGCAGCAGCTTGCGCGCGGTGCGGGCGGTGGCTTCCTGGGCGTTCACCAGGTGGCGCACCATGTCCATCGCTTTCGGCACGCCTTCCACTTCCTTGATGGTGGCCAGTTGCACGAACTGGGCGTAGGTGCCGGGCGCCGGATAGCCCAGCGCGCGGATCCGTTCGGCGATCAGGTCGAGCGCGCCCCACTGCTCGGTGTACTGGGCCATGAACATCTGGTGCAGCGAATTGAACATGGGACCCTTGACGTTCCAGTGGAAGTTATGGGTCATCAGGTACAGGGTGTAGCTGTCGGCCAACAGGCCGGACAGGCCAGCGGCGATCTCGGAACGGTTTTTCTCGGACAGGCCGATATCGATCTTGACGGTGTTATCGCTCATAGGTAAATCTCCTTATCGGTTGGCGGACTAGTGACGGCTATTGTAGCCGCCCGGCGCAAAACGTGTCGTCCGGGCGGATTACTGCATGATGACAGCAACCGCGCCGCCCGAAGGCGCCAATTTCAAGGTCAGGCTCTGGCCCGCAGTCACCTGGCGCGTGCTGGCGCGCAAGTGGTTCTGGTCCTTGCCGTCTTCCAGCACCTGCGCGGTAAAGCTTCCCTTGCCGAGGAATGCCAGTGGCACCTTGACCGTGCGCGCGGCTTCGTTGGTCATCGCGCCCAGGTACCAGGTGTTGCCCTTGCGCCGGGCCGAGACGATGTACTGGCCGATGTCGCCAGCCAGGATGCGGGTTTCGTCCCACGTGGTGGGCACCTGCTGGATGAACTCGGCGCCATCGGCCCAGGAGCCGTCGGCATTCTTGTAGGCGGCCGGCGCATCGGCCACCATTTGCAGCGGGCTGTCATAGACCACGTACATGGCCACGGCCTGGCCGCGCGTGGTCAGCACCATCGGCTCGTGGTTGCGGGCGACAAAGTTGGCCGGCGCGGCGTTGCGGAAGCCGCCAGGCGTGTAGTCCATCGGCCCCAGGATCATGCGCGTAAACGGTAGTGTGACGTTGTGGGTGGCGGTGATGCGGGCGCTCCACTTGTTGTTCTCTGCGCCCAGCACGCCCTCCTGGGTGATGTAGTTGGGCCAGGTGCGGTTGAGGCCATCGGGCGGGTAGGCGCCGTGCAGGTTGACCATCAGCTTGTACTCGGCAGCCTTGGCCAGCACCTTGTGGTACCAGTCCACCATTTCCTGGTCGTTGCGGTTCATGAAGTCCACCTTGACGCCCTTGATGCCCCAGGCGGCGTACTGGCGGAAGGCGGCGTCCATCTGGCGGTCGAGCTGGTGCCACTGCACCCACAGCCACACGCCCACGTTGCGCTCGCGCGCATATTGCATAAGCGCCGGCATGTCCATCTCCGGCTTGGCGCGGGTGACGTCGGCCTGCGGGTTCGGTTCGATGTCGCTGCCCACCGACCAGCCTTCGTCGATCAGGATATCGTCGAGCTTCATCTGCTTCGAAAAATCGACAAAGGCGCGGTAGGTGGCGGTATTGACGCCGGCATTGGGAATGTTGACGGCCCAGTCGTTCCACCAGTCCCACGAGGTCTTGCCCGGCTTGATCCAGCTGGTGTCGGCAATGCGCGATGGCGCCGCCAGCGTGGGGATCAGCGCGGAAGCGGCCAGGTCGGCGGGCGCGTCGCCCAGCATCACCACGCGCCACGGCGTTCTAAAACCGTCCCCCTTGAACTGCACGCTGGCCGACACCGTCTTGCGCGAGCGGAAGTCGCGGTCGTTGTCGAAGCGTGGCGGCAGCGTCACGCCCACGCCCAGGCCGGCGTCGCCGCGGCCGGACAGGAAGAACCCCGGGTAATCCTTGACATCCGATTCGGCAATGGCAAACGTGGTGTTGCCAGCGCCGGTCTTGCACACCAGCGGCGCGATGACGTTGTGGAAGTTGCGGATTTTCGACGCCTTCACCTGGTCGTACTCGGCTTCGAAGCTGGTGTCGAAGCGGCCCATGTTGGCGCCCCAGCAGTCGTAGTCCTTGGCGAAGTTGAACTGGGTGTCTTCAGCTTTGACGTTCAGCGCTTGTATACCAGGCTGTTCCGGCACCACGTAGCGCAGCGCCACGCCGTTGTCGTAGGCGCGCACCAGCAGCTGGAACTTCAGCGCGGCGCTGGCGTCAAACGTCAGTGCCAGTTGCCGGTAGTGGTCGGGCGCGCTGCTGGCCTTGCCCAGCACGATCTGGTACGTGTCGTTGACAGTGGTTTGTTGCTGGTCCACCAGGCGTGCACCGCGGCCGATGGCGCCGATATCGAGTTTCAGGCCCAGCGGCGACGGTGCGATGATGGGCTTGCCGTCGCGGGCGAGCGACCAGGTCAGCCCGGTGCTGTCGATGGTGACGGCATTGCGGCCGTCGGGCGAGCTGACGGTAATGGTTTCGGCTGCGACAGGCAGCGACAACAAGGCAGAAAGGATGATGCAGATGTGGCGGACAGGCGCAGGCATAAAGTCTCCGATCGGTGGGCGCTATTGGGTGCGCTTTCTGGGTAGCTTGGCATTTTGCAAGCGCAATGCTGGGCGGGCAATTGCGAAATTGACCAAGCTGGCGCATGTTTTTTGTCGCGTCCGGCACTCTGGGGCCACGCTTGATTTCCATCGCGATACATGTCGATCCGCTGGACATTTTGCGTCGGAGCGTTCCTACCTAACCCCAAGCCGACAGCCGATATTCGCCCCGACCATGGCTGCGCATCATAGGAACCCTGTCGCGGCCGATAGGCGGACGCGGCGCATCTCAGGAGACTTATCATGGCAAACTCGAACCAAGGTAATAAAGGCAATCAGCAGTCGGGCAACCAGGGCGGCGGTCGTGGCTTTGCATCGATGGACCCGGAACGTCAACGCGAGATCGCTGCCGAAGGCGGACGTGCTGCGCACGCCTCCGGCAACGCCCACGAGTTCGATTCGGAAGAGGCGCGCCAGGCCGGCAGCCAAAGCCACAAGAACACCAACCAGCAAAGCGCATCGGGTTCCTCGGGCAGTTCGTCAGGCAGTTCGTCTGGTGGCGGGTCGGGCGGCACCCGGGGCGGCACGCCTGAGCAACACGCCGCTGCCGGTCGCCAGAGCCACAAGAACGACGGCAACGAGCAAAGCGGTTCCGGTTCGGGCAGCCGCAGCAGTTCTGGTTCAGGTTCGGGCAGCACCCGTGGCGGCACGCCGGAGCAGCACGCGGAAGCCGGCCGCCAAAGCCACAAGAACCGTTGACCCGGCCAGGTCGCGTATCACGCTTGGTTTAGCCGCCGCTGCGCCACGCCATCGGGCTTGGCGCGGCGGCTGTTTGCCCGCCTTGATGCGCCGCCGTGGTTGCTGCCGCAGCCTCACGCGGTCTGGCTTGCACCCTGAGCTGCCGCCCCAGTCAGTTATTGCTCAATTAGTCGTTGCCCAATCAGTCATTGCTCAGTTAGTCATTGTTCAGTTAATCATTGTTCAGTTAGTCATTGCAGTTAGTTCTCGCAGTTAGTCATCGCAGTTAGTCATATTATTATCAGTCGCCGTCACCGATCATGCAAAATCATTCCGGACCCAGCGTTTCCGCCTCCGCCCCAGCCGGCCAGCAGGCGTCTGGCGAGGCGCGCGAAAGCCTGTTTCGCGCGATCGCCGATCTCGAACATGCGGTGGCAGCGTGGCTCGCCACGCCGGCCGCGTGGGATCAGCGCACCCATCCCTCCATCAGGCAGTCCCTGGTCGATATCCGCGAATACTCCGACGCCCTCCAGTGCGGTGGCAAGGTCTCGCCCAACATCATCGTCGTCCTTGCCGACCGCCTGGCCGGCAAGGTCCACCATCCTGCTGTCGATCAATCCGTGGCCGCCGTGCGCGCCGCGCTGGCCCAGTACGTGCAAGTGCTGCACGGCTGAGGTTCCAGCCGCGCAGCGGGCGCCCGGCTTGGGCGTTATTGCGTTATTGCGTTAATGACGGGCGGTCGCGCCCGGGGTGGCAGAGCGCGAGAGGAATGCGCCGGTGGTTTCCGGCAGGTGCTCCAGCAGCCAGGCCGCCATGGCGTGTTCCTGCGTCAGGATCTTGCGGCAGGCATCGAGCGTGAGCTCGTCACCGGCCGCTTCGGCCGCCACGATCAGCGCCGTGTAGCTGGCGATTTCCAGGTTCTCGAACACGTAGCCGGCCATCGCGCCCTTCACCACTTCGTCGCTGGCCAGCATGCCGCCCAGGCCCTGGCCGAAGGCCATCAGCTTGCCGGTCATGTCCTTGAGCGTGGAAGGGCTGGCGCCATGGCGTTCCAGGCACGATTCGAGCTGGGCGCGCTGCCAGCGGGTTTCATCGATGTGCTGGCGTATGCGCTCGCGCAACTGCGGGTAGTGGTCGAGCCGTTCGGCCTGGGCTTCGAGCATGGCCTCGGCCTGCTGCTCCATCGCATGCGCGTCGCGCAGCCAGTCGACCAGGTGTTCGCGTGGGGTGGTGGTGGTCATGACGGTCTCCTTCAGGCCAGGGGGCCTTTGGCAACGCCGTCGCCCTCGGGCGCCGTGCCCATTCCGGCGCCGGCGAGGTGATCCAGACTTGGATCGATACCGGGATCGGACCTGGTGCGGTTGGCCATGCGGTCGAGCTGCTCGGCGTCGTCCTGCTGCACCTGCACGCTGGCGCTGCCGTCGCCGCCATCGACCGCCACCTGGGCGTCGCGCGCATCGACGCGCTGCCATTCCGGGCCGTCGTTCCACGGGCCCAGCATGTCGGCGCCGCCCTGCGACATATTGAAGTACACGCTGGTAAAGCGCGGGTCGCCCGGCATTCTTCCTGGTGGGAAGTTGGGCGTGATCGTGTACAGCGCTTTTTCAAACGATTTCTGGTGGGCGATTTCGCGCGTCATCAAAAAGCCCAGCGCTTCTTTCACGCCGGGATCGTCGGTGACGTTGATCAGGCGTTCGTAGACGATCTTGGCGCGTGCTTCGGCGGCGATGTTGGAGCGCAGGTCGGCGGTCGGTTCGCCGATGGTGTCGATGTAGGCGGCGGTCCAGGGCACGCCGGCCGAATTGATCAGCGGCGCGCCGCCGCCAAACAGCACTTGCGTGACATGGCTGTCGTTGCCGGCACCGGTGATTGTGCGATACAGCTCGCCTTCCTGGTCCACGCCTTCGGCCAGCCGGCCCTTGGCGCCCTTGTTGAGCATGACCACGATATTGCCGATCACTTCCAGGTGGCTCAGTTCTTCGGTGGCGATGTCGAACAACATGTCCTTGCGGCCCGGATCGTCTTCCGACAGGGCCTGGGTGAAGTAGCGGCAGGCGGCCGCCAGTTCTCCCTGCGGGCCGCCAAACTGTTCCAGCATCAGGTTGGCCAGTCCGGGATTGGGTTCATTGACACGCACGGTGTATTGCAAACGCTTGGTGTGGGCAAACATGGGTTCTCCTTGGTCGAAAAGGGAGGCGAAGTCGGCAGAGGCTGCCGGGCGAAAACCCATGATGCGGGTGACTGGTGACGCCACGTGTAGGAACGGGTTGGCGGGATATGTAGGAGCTTGTTGTGGGAGCTGTTGGGGGCCGGTGAGCACTGTTCGGAATTGCGCACGGCCTGTGCGCCATCGCCCGGTTATCAGGCGGCGCCGGGCGCGCTACCATGCACTGGTGCCGTCGCGACGCATCGTTGATTTTTTCCCTTACTGGAGCCGCCATGACCTACCTGACAGACGACCGCTTTACGCCAGCCCGTTGCGACATCACCTTCAACCGCCTCGGCTACGGCGCCATGCAACTGGCCGGACCGCACGTGTTCGGCCCGCCGAAAGACCGCGCCGCCGCCGTGGCGGTGCTGCGCGCGGCGCTGGAACTGGGCATCAACCATATCGATACCGCCGACTTCTACGGCCCCCACGTCACCAACCAGATCATCCGCGCAGCGCTGCACCCTTACCGTGACGATCTGACCATCGTCACCAAGATCGGCTTCCTGCGCGGCGCCGACGGGTCCTGGAACCCGGCCGCCGCGCCGCAGCAGCTGCGCGAGGCGGTGCATTCGAACCTGCGCCACCTGGGCCTGGACGCGCTCGACGTGGTCAACCTGCGCGCGCCGGGCGTCAACGGCCCGGACGGCTCGTCGCTGGCGCCAGCGCTCGCTACCTTGTTGCGCTTGAAACAGGAGGGCCTGGTGCGCCACATCGGCCTGAGCAACGTCACGGCCGCGCAGGTCGCCGAAGCGCAGGCGATCACACCGATTGTCTGCGTGCAGAACCACTACAATCTGGTGCACCGCCACGACGATGCGCTGATCGACAGCCTGGCCGCGCAAGGCATCGCCTATGTGCCGTTCTTTCCGCTGGGCGGCTTTACGCCGTTGCAGACCGACGCCTTGAGCCAGGTGGCGGCCGCGCTCGACGCCACGCCGATGCAGGTGGCGCTGGCCTGGCTGCTGCAACGTGCACCGAACATGCTGGTCATTCCCGGCACGTCGTCGGTGGCCCACCTGCGCGAGAACGCGGCAGCGGCCAGCCTGCGGCTCGATGCGCCGTCGCTGGCGGCGCTGGCCGGGGCGGCGCGCGGCGGCTGACCGTGGCTGGCCGATCGCGGTGCCGGCCGGCTGCCGCCGGCGCGGCTTAACCGGCAACCGCCGGCGCGGCTTACTCCTGCGTGAGCCTTGTCCGCACCTTCGCCACCTCGCGCTCGGTCACCGGCGCGCCGGTATTGCTCCAACCCTGGCGCACGAACGACGCCAGCGCCGCCACCTCCTGGTCGTCGAGCCGTTTGCCGAAGCCCGGCATGACCAGGATCGACGGCGCCTTGTCGGTCGATGGCGTGCGGGCGCCCTGCATGATCACGTGGATCAGACCGGCCGGGCTCTCGGCGTTGGCGACGGTGGCGCCGTCGAGCACCGGGAACACGCGGCTGGCGCCCTTGCCGTTGACGAAGTGGCAGGCGGCGCAGTTGTCGAGGTACAGGCGCTCGCCCAGGGTCAGGTTGGTCGCGGCCGTCAGTTTTTTCGCGGTCGCTTCCACGCCCTGGGCCTTGACGGTGGGTAATCCCCCCATTTTTAGAGCGCGCTAAAAGTAGAGGTTATGCGGCCAAGGCAAGCTTCTGTTTTGGTGTGATGCCGCCAAGTGCCATGTTGGGCCGTTCGTGATTGTAAGTCCATAGCCAATGAGTTGCAAAATCCTGGATTTCTTCGAGCGTGTCGAACAGATGATGGGCCAGCCAATCGTAACGTACCGTGCGGTTATAGCGCTCCACATAGGCGTTCTGCTGCGGCTGTCCAGGTTGGATGAAATCAATGCGGATGTCACGCTTTGCGGCCCACGCCAAGGTCACCGCGCTGATGTACTCGGGACCGTTATCGCAGCGAATGACGAGTGGCTTGCCGCGCCATTCGATAATCCTGTCGAGCGATCGGATCACCCGCTGGGAAGGCAGCGAGAAGTCGACCTCGATGCCGAGTCCTTCGCGGTTGTAGTCGTCGATCACATTGAACAAACGGATGCTGCGGCCATCAGCAAGTTGGTCGTGCATGAAGTCCATCGACCAGGTCTGGTTGATCTGCGTGGGCACGGCCAGCGGCAGCGGTTTTTCCCGCACCAGGCGATGCCGCGGCTTGATCCGCAGGTTCAGTTCCAGTTCGCGGTAGATCCGGTATACGCGCTTATGGTTCCAGCCGAACGACTTCACGTTGCGCAGGTACAAGAAGCACAGTCCAAAGCCCCAGTTACGCTGGCTAGTGGTCAGGCGCACCAACCAATCGGCAATGATTTCGTTCTCCGCGTTCAGCTGGGCCAGGGTTTTTCAAATAGTGGTTCTTGATCGCCTCGGCCGCGAACAGCGTGATGGCGCCGATGGTGGCGGTCGGGTTGGCCTGGAAGTTCTGCGGGAAGGCATTGCCGCCCGGTACGAACACATTGTGCACATCCCACGATTGCAGGTAGCGGTTCAGCGCCGAGTCGCGCGGCGAATCGCCCATGATGGCGCCGCCCACGTTGTGGGTGGACACGTACTTGGTGATGTCCCAGTGCGAATCGAGGCCGAGGAAACTTTCCGACATGAAGTCCGGCTTCATTTCCTTGGCGATCTTGCCAACGATCTCGCGAAGGTAGCGCTGCAATTTGAGTTCGTTCTGGCGCCAGTCGAACGTCATGCGCAGCAGTGGCTGGCCCCACGGGTCCTTGTAGGTCGGGTCGAGGTCGAGGAAGTGGCCGCGGTACGACTGGCAGGTGGTGGTGATGCCGATCTTCATCGAGCGGTCGTACCAGTCCACCATGCCTTCCTTCCAGCCCTGGCCCCAGCTGGGCGTGCCCGGCGGCAGCGCGGTGCCGATCGGCGCGCCGGTCGACTGCGAGCTGTGGATCTTGGCGCCGCCGAGGAAGCCGAGCCGGATGCCGTCGTCGAAGTTGCCGGGCGAAATGTCGTTGAACATCTCGCCGGTGGCGCCGGCCGTGGCAAACGAATTGAAGTGCTTGTCCTTGAAGAACAGGGTGGCCGCGCCGTTCGACAGGAAGGCGTAGTTGCGGCCGATGGTGCCGGTCTCGGTGACCGGGTCGTACGGTTTGCCGATGCCGGAGAGCAGCATCAGGCGCACGTTGGCGAACTGGAAGCTCGACAGGATGACGATTTTTGCCGGCTGGAATACTTCGCGCTGCTGCTCGTCGATATAGGTCACGCCCCTGGCGGTCTTTTTATCGGCGTGCAGATCGACGCGGATCACCATCGCGTTGACCTTGTAGTCGAAGTTGGGCATGCGCTTGACCACGTCGAGGATGGCGGTCTGCGGCGAGGCCTTCGAATAATTCAGGCACGGGTACTTGCTGCAATAGCCGCAGTAATTGCACGGCGCCAGTTGCGCGCCGTACGGGTTGGTCCAGGCGGACGAGACATTGGCCGACGGATTGGGAAACGGGTGGTAGCCCATGCTTTTCGCGGTGGCCGCAAACAGCGAGCTGTTGTAGGTGTCGTGCAGCGCCGGCAGCGGGTACGGGTTCGAGCGCGGCCCTTCGAACGGATCGCCACCGGGCTGGATCTGGCCGTTCAGGTTGCCCGTGTTGCCGGACAGGCCGCAAATCTTGTCGAACTTGTCGAAGTGCGGTTCGATCTCGTCCCAGGTAAACGGGAAGTCCTTGACGCGCATGTCGGGGTCGAGCGTGCCGCGCTTGTAGGCCTGGTCGGCATAGGTCTTGAGCTTGAGGTCGGTGGGGGTAGGGCGGATCAGCACGCCCGTCCAGTGCAAGCCGGAGCCGCCGACGCCGGTGCCGGGCGCAAACGCGCCCCACTTGCGGGTGGGCAGAGCGGTTTCGCCGGTGTTGTAGCGCACCGTGAGCGCTGCATCGCGCGGGGTGGCAAAGACCTTGTTGCGGATTGCGTAAGCGTACTGGTCGGCCGGTTTCGGGTAAGCGAAGTCTTCCGGCGGGCGGTCCGGGCCGCGTTCGAGCGCGCGCACTTTCAGGCCGGCCTGCGCCAGTTCGATGGCCATGATGGAGCCGGCCCAGCCGAGTCCGACGATGACGACATCGACGTCGTCATTGGTAATTTTTTGCATAAGGTACCTATTGGTTAGGAGGCCTCTAAAACCGTAGCGAGCGGTCGGATATCGTCCTGAGTAGCGCAGGCGTACGAACGTACGCTGAGCAACGCAAGGGCGATAGGCGATCGCGCAGTAGGTTTTAGTGCCTCATCAAGCGCGCTTGCCAGAGAGGCTCACTGGCCCCAGCGGATATTTGACATTGTGGGTATCGACCCATTCGGTGAAGGCAGCGCGGGCGCCGGGGAAGCCGATCGCTACCCAGGCCTTCATGTCCTTGTTGCCGCCGTAGGCGGGGTCGGCCAGGTAGCCGTTCTTGGCGTCGCCCAGCATCTGGCCGAAAAATTGCGAAGCTTTCAATGACGGATCGCCCAGGGCGGCAAAGTCGATGTCGTTTTTTTGCAGCCTGGTGAGCAGCGCATCCTTGTCTGCGGGCGACAGTTGCTGGAACTGCTTGCCGTGCGCGGCCACGCTGGCCTGTTGCGCCAGCCTGATGCCGATCCGGTACATTTCCTGCGGGCTATGGGTTTGCTGGAACCCCATGGTGGCCGGCGCATCGGCCTGGTGCGGGCCCTGCATATAGACATCGTCGCCGAGGCCGTTTTTCAGTTGCTGGTCGATAAACACCGGCACATTGGTTTCCAGCGCGCCGGGGCCGCGGCCCTCGGCCGGGATCAGGCGGTCGCAGGCGGCCAGCAGGAATTGCCATTCTGGTGCGGTAAAAAACACCGGCTGGTAGCGTTGCAGGTCGGTGCCTTCCAGGCCCTCGGCCTGTGCCTTGTAGAGGGGCGCGGTCACCAGGGGAACGGCTGCCGCAGTCGCCATCAGGATGGTGCGGCGTGACAGATTGACGTTATCTTTGGACATAGTAGGGAGGTAACACCGCGTTGTACGATGTGTGATGAGTTTCCAAAGGGGTAAGGATACGCGCGGATGCTGCACTGCGATACTTACCGATTGGATAGGAAAGATTGCGGCTGCCCCCTGTGCAACTACTTTTTTTATATAAAGCTTATGCCGAATCGTTCGTTCCTTTATACAACTGCAAGCCTTATATTGTTTTCACATAAAAACAACCCGCAACAATGATTGGTCATATATGAATAAATTTTCAGTTCAGCCACAGCTGCAACGCCGCCTGCTCAGTGTTGCCATCGGCACACTGTTCGCCACCACCGGTACCGCCCACGCGCAGTCGGCCGACGCCCCGGCCGCAGCCCCTGAAGCCACGGTAGTGGTTACTGGTACCCGCGTCTCGAACCGCTCCGTACTCGATACCGCCTCGGCCGTCGATGTGATTTCCGCCAAGACCCTGAGTAACAATGGCGTGACCGAAGTGAGCGAGTCGCTGTCGAAAGTGCTGCCAGCGCTGAATTTCCCGCGCCCGGGCCTGACCGACGGCACCGACACCGTGCGTCCGGTCACCCTGCGCGGCCTGGCGCCCGACCAGGTGCTGGTGCTGGTGAACTCCAAGCGCCGCCATGCGTCGTCGCTGGTCAATGTAAATGGCACCATCGGCCGTGGTTCGGCCTCGACCGACATCAATACCCTGCCGTCCGGCATTATCAATACCGTGGAAGTGCTGCGTGACGGCGCTGCCGCCCAGTACGGTTCCGATGCGATTGCCGGCGTGATCAACTTCCGCCTGCGCGAAAACCGCAGCGGCGGCGCCCTGAGCGCCACCGGCGGCGTGCGCAAGACCGAATACAGCTTCAACCCGGTGGCGCAGCCGACCGGGCTGGGTCTCTCGGTTCCGACCGAACGCAAGCGCACCGACGGCCAGACCTACACCGTGGGTGGCTGGAAAGGTTTTGAATTGGGCGACAACGGCTTCCTGACCGTCGCAGCCGAGTTGAAGCAGCAACAACACAGCGAGCGCAGCGCTTACGACACGCGCCAGTTTTACCCGCGCGTGGGCAATGCCGCCACCGGCGCCTTCGATCCGCGCGAACTGACCGCCAACCGCTACGATACCTGGTCCGGTGATCCCAACCTCAAGCAGGCGACCCTGTTTGCCAATGCGGGCCAGACCCTGGCCAGCGGCCAGAAAATTTACGGCTGGGCCAGCTATCAGCGGCGCGAGTCGGAATCGGCAGCGTTCTTCCGCCGTCCATTGCAGGACGAGAACGTGGCGGCAATCTACCCGGACGGTTTCCTGCCCGTGATCGAACCGACCGTGACCGACTTCAGCGCGGCGCTCGGCACCACCTGGAGCGGCCAGGGCTGGGACTATGACACCTCGCTCACCTACGGCAAGAACAAGATGGCGTTCGACGTGACCAACACGCTCAACCGCTCGCTCGGCGCAGCCAGCAAGACCGACTTCGATGCCGGCGGCTTCGCCTACGAACAGCTGTCGGCCAACTTCTCGGCCGTGCGTCCGGTCGACGTGGCCTTCCTGTCGAAGCCGCTCAACGTGGCCGTGGGCGCCGAGGCGCGCTGGGAAAATTATGAATTGTGGGCCGGCGAGCCCGATTCCTACCGCTACGGCGGTGTGTTGCTGGCCAACGGCACGCCATCGGCAGCCGGCGCCCAGGGCTTCCCGGGCTACCGTCCGGAAAACGCGGTGGACAAGGGCCGCCATTCCACCGGCGCCTTCATCGACCTGGAAACCAACCTGACCGACAAATTGCTGACCTCGCTGGCAGCGCGCGCCGAGCATTACTCGGACTTCGGCAGCAACGTCACCGGCAAGCTGGCCGCCCGCTACGACTTCGTGCCGGAATTTGCCCTGCGCGGTTCGGTCCAGAACGGCTTCCGCGCACCGTCGCCGCAGCAGCAGCTCTACACGTCCACGTCCACCAATTTTATTGACGGCGTGCCGTTCGATATCGTGACCCTGCGTCCGACCGACGCTGCTGCGCTCGCCCTGGGCGCCAAGCCCCTCGACGCCGAAAAATCGGTCAACTTCTCGCTGGGCGCGGTGTTCCGCGTTGGCGCGCTGAGCATCACGGCCGACGCCTATCGCATCAATATCGATAACCGCATCGTGTTGTCGGAAAACTTGAACGCAGCCAATGTGCGTACTTACCTGGCGTCGCGTGGTTACGCTGGCATCGGCGGCGCCCGCTTCTTCATCAACGGCGTCGATACCCGTACCGACGGCATCGACATCGTGGCCAACTACCCATGGCGTTCGGCCGCTTACGGCAAGTTCGACTTCACCCTGGCCGGCAACTACAACAAGACCGAAGTGAAACGCGTGCCGCAAACAGCCGAACTGGCTGCGTTGAACCCGGCGCCGGTACTGTTCGGCCGCGCCAACGTGATCAGCCTGGAAAAAGGCCAGCCGAAGAACAAGATCACGGCATCGGTCAACTGGGAGCAGGCAGCGTGGGGCGTGAGCGCCAGCGCCACCCGCTACGGCGAGATCATCTCGGCCGGCACCACGGCCGCGACGGACGTGACCGTTTCGGCGAAAACCATTGTCAACGCCGAAGGCCGCTACGCCATCACCAAGCAAACCCAGCTGGCGCTGGGCGCCGACAACCTGTTCGATATCTACCCGGACTCGCTGCCGTCGTCGCTGACCTCGAACGCGGCGGCGCCGTTTTCCAACCGGGCGCCGTTCGGCCGGGGCGGACGCTTCGTGTACGCCCGCGTGAACTACACGTTCTGATTTTTTGAATGGCGAACCGGACCGGTCAAAGGTCCGGTTGGTTGTCTCGAAAACGCAAAAAACGCGTCGATTTCAGTCGTGCCGCAGGCGGTGGGCGTAAAGTGGATGGCTCGAAAAGGAGATCATCATGACGACTTCCGCACAGCCTGACGCGGCACAGCCCGTTCCTGCGGCCATGCATACCATCACGCCCCACCTCGTTTGCGAGGGCGCGGCAGCAGCGATGGCCTATTACCAGCAAGCATTCAATGCCGTGGAAACCATGCGCCTGCCTGGTCCCGACGGCAAGATCATGCATGCCAGCATGCGCATCGGCGACTCCACCATCATGCTGGTGGACGACTTTCCCGAGCATGGCAGCATGGGCCCCAAGGCGCTCAAGGGCAGCCCGGTCACGCTGCACCTGTACGTGGCCGATGTCGATGCGGTTTATGCCCAGGCCATCGCGGCTGGCGGCGAGGCCAAAATGCCGCCGCAGGACATGTTCTGGGGCGACCGCTATGGCATGCTGGTCGATCCGTTCGGCCATTACTGGGCCATCGCCAGCCACCAGCGCGATGTGAGCACCGAAGAAATCATGCGCGCCATGGCGCAGCAGGCGCCCGGTGGCTGCGGTTGACCGGCCTGATTCCCGCCCGAGTTGAGCCGCAATGCAGCTGGAATCGCGCTGAAATCCGCCTGAAGCACGCCCGCGATCCCTTGCTCGTACCGGCGCAACAACGGTATACCGGCCTCGCGCCTGCCGATAGCCCTGGTTGGCCCACCAAAGCTTGCCGAGGTGTGCTGTCACTTGGGATAATGCTTTTAAGAAATTATCCAGGAGTGATGCATGGAATTCGTGGTACTGCGCCGCGCCAACCAGAGTACCGAGCGCGGCGATCAGCCACCAGCGCTGGAACCTGGCGTCTTCATGCGCCCCAGCGACAGCGCGGTGCGTCTCGTGCGCCGCGATGGCGTGTGGAGCCGTGACACCGGACCGTACCCGCCGCGCGAGATCGTGGCCGGTTTTACGCTGGTGCAGTCGCCGTCGCGCGCCGACGTGATCGAACAGGTGCGCTGGTGGCCGTTGTTCGACGCCGGCGCCGTTTATGAAATCCGCGACCAGATCCCGTCCGCAGACGGCAGGGCACACGGCCCCGCGCCCGACAGCGTGCCGGAACGCAATCCGGACTGGACCCGGTACGTCGTGTTCCTGCGGTCGGACTTCGAGGCCGAGTTCGGCATTGCCCCACCGGTCGAAGCGCTGGCGCGCATGCGCGCCCACGAGGAACGCAGTGCGCGCGTCGGCGTGCTGCTGGCCGGCAGCGCCCTGGGCGCTACGCGCACGGCCACGCGGGTGCATTTTGCCAACGCCAATACGTCGCTGGTGGCGGGACCGTTTGGCGATGCGCGGGAACTGGTGGCGGGCTACTGGATCATCCAGGCCGCTACCCTGGACCTGGCGATTGCCTGGGCCGGCGGTTACCCGTATCCTCAAGCGGGCGACGTCACCGTCGAAATCCGCGAAGTGTGCGAGCGCCGCGAGCAGCGTGAATTCACGCCGGAGATGCGTGCTGCCGAAGAACGGCTGCGCGCCGAATTGCTGGAAGGGATGCTGCGCGAGGCTTCGGAACAGCGCAAGCGCGGCTATTAGCGTGCTTGCGTTGCGCCAGCTCAGGCCAGGGTTTTTTCCAGGATACCCACCAGTACTTCGATGCCGTCGGCGTCATCCTGGTCGAAGCGGTTCGGCAGCGGGCTGTCGAGGTCGAACACGCCCATGATCTCGCCGGTGGGACGGCGGACCGGTACCACCAGTTCCGACCGCGAATTGACGTCGCAGGCGATATGGCCCGGGAACGCGTGCACGTCCGGCACGACTATTGATTTTCCTTCCACCACCGTGGTGCCGCACACGCCACGGCCCTTCTTGATGCGGATGCAGGCCGGCTTGCCCTGGAACGGTCCCAGCACCAGCTCGTCACCCTGCAGGAAATAGAAGCCGGCCCAGTTCAGGCCGGGCATGGCGTTGAATACCAGCGAGCTGAAGTTTGCGGAGTTGGCGATCAGGTCGGTCTCACCGTGTACCAGGCCCGCCAGTTGTGAACGCAGGTCGTCGAACATGGCGTGCTTGGCCGCTGGCGTGTCGGTGCCGTAGGCGGTGTCGTTGAGGGTAAAAGTCATAATGGTCGGCTCGGAAACTGGAGAAAACGCATATGTTAGCGCAAGCATGCGTTTGCCGTCAGTTCCTCCTACAGCATACTAGGCAGTGTCCGATGGCGCCTCGCAATCGTGCGCGATACTCTGGATTCCATCCGCCGCACCGGCGTTTTTGAGGAACTCCCATGGCCACCAGCAAACGCAGCGCCAGCCCGTCCCGCACGGGCAAGCCCACCTTCACCGCCACCGCTCCCGGTGGCGATTCCGCATTCCCGCCATCCGCGCCGCTGGCTGGCGCGATTTCTCTCTCCACCTTGCTGATGGTCGGCGCCGACCGCGTGATCATCGACGCTGCAGAAGACGACGACCTGCACTTCATGGCCGAGTACATCGATCCTGCCTGAGGTGGCGGAAGGCGCTCCCGGCCACGGGGCTGGGTGCGGTGCCTGACAGACGGCACCGGCAGGCGGCGACAGAATGGCGTTATCCTGTTCTGAAAGCCGCGTATGTGTGCAATGACGTCCGACATGGTGGTGGTGCGCAAGGAAGGGCTGTATTGCGTGCCGGGCCAGTTCTATATCGACCCCTGGCGGCCGGTGGAGCGCGCTGTGATCACGCACGCCCATGGCGACCATGCGCGCGGCGGCCACCGCCACTACCTGGCTGCCACCCCGGGTGTCGGTGTGCTCAAATCGCGCCTCGGCGATATTCACATCGACGGCCTGGCCTATGGCGAAACGGTGGTGCACAACGGCGTCACCATCTCGCTGCATCCGGCCGGCCACGTGCTTGGTTCGGCGCAGGTGCGCATGGCATATCGGGGCGAAGTCTGGGTGGCGTCCGGCGATTACAAGGTGGAGGCCGATAGCACCTGCACACCGTTCGAGCCGGTGCGCTGCGATACCTTCATCACCGAATCGACGTTCGGGTTGCCGATCTACCGCTGGCAGCCGCAACAGGAGGTGTACGACGACATCAACGACTGGTGGCGCGCCAACGCCGCGCAGGGACGCGCCAGCGTGATGCAGTGCTACAGCTTCGGCAAGGCGCAGCGCATCCTGAGCGGCCTGGAAGCGGACATCGGCCCCATCGTCTGCCATGGCGCCGTGCAAACCCTCAATACGGTTTACCGCGACAGCGGCGTTTGGTTGCCGCCCACGGTGATGGTGGGCGACGTCGACAAGGAAGACCTCAAGCGCGCGCTGGTGATCGCGCCGCCGTCGGCGGCCGGTTCGCCATGGGTCAAGCGCTTTGGCGACTTTTCCGACGCGTTTGCCAGCGGCTGGATGCAGTTGCGCGGCGCGCGCCGCCGCCGTGGCGTCGATCGCGGCTTCGTGCTGTCCGACCACGCCGACTGGCCGGGCCTGATGCAGGCGATTACCGCCACCGGCGCCGAACGGGTGATCGTTACCCACGGTTCGATCGCGGTATTGGTGCGCTGGTTGCAGCAGCAGGGCTTGCAGGCCAGCGGTTTTGATACCGAGTACGGCGACGATGAGGCCGACGACGCTGCTGCCGGTGCGGCCACTGATGCTGCAACCGATGCCGCAACCGATACCGATGCTGCGACCACCGAGGCAGCGTCCGCCGAAGCCGTGTGCACCGACGCTGCACCAGTGGGAGCACGCCATGCGTGACTTCGCCCTGCTGTACGCCGAGCTGGACGAAACCACGTCCACCACGCGCAAGCTCAATGCGCTGCAACAGTATTTTCGTACTGCTGCACCGGCAGACGCGGCCTGGGCCGTGTACTTCCTGGCTGGCGGCAAGCCGCGCCAGGCCGTACCGACCAAGCTGCTGCGCCAGTTCGCCATCGAATACTCGGGCCTGGACGACTGGCTGTTCGACGAGTGCTACCACGCCGTCGGCGACCTGGCCGAAACCATTGCCCACATCCTGCCGCCACCGAATCAGCCCAGCGAAATCGGCCTGGCCGACTGGATCGAACTTGGCATCGCGCCCCTGCGCGGCGCCGATCCGGGCACCGTGCGCAGCGCGTTGCTGCTGTACTGGGACCAGCTCGATACGCGCGAGCGCTTCCTGCTGACCAAGTTGATCGGCGGCGGCTTCCGGGTGGGCGTGTCGCGCCTGCTGGTCACGCGCGCACTCAGCGCCATCGCCGGTCTCGACAGCAAACTGATCGCCCAGCGCCTGATGGGCTGGACCGACGGCAGCGTCAAGCCCACTGCCGCCGGCTTCCAGCAACTGATCGCCGAGCATACCGAAGAGGAACACGCGCAGCGCGGCGGCCAGCCGTACCCGTTCTTCCTGGCGCATCAACTCGACCGCGAACCGGAAGCGCTCGGTGACTTGTCGCGGTGGCAGGTGGAATGGAAATACGACGGCATGCGCGCCCAGCTGGTCAGCCGCGAAGGCCAGAACTGGCTGTGGTCGCGCGGCGAAGACCTGATCACCGAGCGCTTCCCGGAGCTGGCCGTGCTGCGCCTGCCCGACGGCGTGGTGATCGACGGCGAAATCCTGGTCTGGCACGGCGGCGACGCCCCGGCGCCGTTTGCCGACCTGCAAAAGCGCATGGGCCGCAAGCAGGTCTCGGCGCGGCTGCTCGGCGAATTGCCTGCCGTGATGGTCGCGTACGACCTGCTCGAATACGAAGGCCGCGACCTGCGCACCTTGCCGCAAGCGCAGCGCCGCGCCATGCTCGAGCAGCTGGCGGCCACGCTGCAAGTGCAGCAGGGCGCACCGCAACTGCGGTTGGCGCCCGTGATCCGCGCCGACAGCTGGGAGCAGCTGGCCGAGATCCGCGCCGAATCGCGCCAGCGCGGGGTGGAAGGCATGATGCTCAAGGCGGCCGATGCGCAGTACGGCGTGGGCCGCACCAAGAATGTCGGCACGTGGTGGAAGTGGAAGATCGACCCGTACAGCATCGACGCCGTGCTGATCTATGCCCAGGCCGGCCACGGCCGCCGTGCCTCGCTGTACACCGACTACACTTTTGCCGTCTGGGACGAAACGGGGGAAGGCGAGGGTGGCCGCAAGCTGGTGCCGTTCGCCAAGGCGTATTCTGGCCTGACCGACGCCGAGATCGCCAAGGTGGACCACGCGATCCGCCGCACGACCATCGAAAAATTCGGCCCGGTGCGCAGCGTGACACCGAGCATGGTGTTCGAGATCGGCTTCGAAGGCATCGCCAGCTCGCCGCGCCACAAGTCCGGCATCGCGGTGCGCTTCCCGCGCATCCTGCGCCAGCGCCAGGACAAGACCGTGGACCAGGCCGATACGCTCGACGCCCTGAAAAGCCTGCTGGTCACTCCATGACGGCGCGCCCCCGCACCAGCTTGCGCGCCCAGCTGGCCAGGCCGCGTCCTGCGCCAAGCGGTGCAGCATCCGGGAGCGGCGCCGATAAGCTTGTCGCCATGCCTGCAAACAAGTCCGTCGTCACCGCCGCCAGCCACATGGACGAACCGCTGGCCGAATCCATTGCCGCACCAGCCATCGATCCGCCCGGCAACGCGGTCGCGAGAGCGCAAGCCGGACCGGAAGCCAACCCGCCAATCAACCCGCCAATCAACCCGGCAGCCAAAACCGATGTCAGCTCGCCAGCCAAGCGTCCCGCCAGGTCGGTCGCCAACTCCTCGGTCAAGTCTTCCGCCAGGTCAGCCACCAACCTGTTGGCTAAAGTCCCTGCCAAGCGGGGCGCCAACCCGGTCGCCAAAGCCACCGGCCCCACACCCACCCAGGCCAAGGCGTGGTTCGCCGCGCGCGGCTGGAAAGTGTTTCCGTTCCAGCGCGACGTCTGGCAAGCTGCGATGGCCGGCCAATCGGGGCTGCTGCACGCGAGCACCGGCGCCGGTAAAACTTACGCGGTGTGGTTTGCCGCATTGCAGCGCGCCGCCCGGCACAAGCGCCCGCGCGTGGGTCTGAAAGTATTGTGGCTGACGCCTATGCGGGCGCTGGCGGCCGACACCCTGCGCGCGTTGCAGGAATCGGCCACTAGCCTGCTGCCGGCGTGGCAGATCGAGGCGCGCACCGGCGACACCGGCTCGGCCCAGCGCGCACGCCAGAACAAGCGCCTGCCCGACACCCTGGTCACCACGCCCGAGAGCCTGACCCTGATGCTGAGCAAGGCCGATGCGATTGCCCAGTTCGCCCAGCTGGACATGGTGATCATCGACGAATGGCACGAGCTGATGGGCAACAAGCGCGGCGTGCAGACCCAGCTGGCGCTGGCGCGCCTGCGCCACTGGAATCCGGGCCTGGTGGTGTGGGGCCTGTCGGCCACGCTGGGCAACCTGGCGCAAGCGCGCGAGGCGTTGATGCCCGACGGCGTGGCAGTGGAAGGCCATGTCGCCAAGGACATCGTGGTCGATACCCTGATCCCCGACCATCCGTCGCGCTTTCCGTGGGGCGGCCACCTGGGCCTGCAAATGCTGCCGCGCGTGGTCGAGGAAATCGAACGCCACGCCACCACGCTGGTGTTTACCAATACCCGTTCGCAGGCCGAGCTGTGGTACCAGAACATGCTCGATGCCCGTCCCGACTGGGCCGGGTTGATCGCGCTGCACCACGGCTCGCTCGACAAGCAGGTGCGCGACTGGGTGGAACTGGGCCTTAAAAACGGGCAACTGAAAGCCGTGATTTGCACCTCGAGCCTGGACCTGGGCGTCGATTTCCTGCCGGTGGAGCGGGTGCTGCAAATCGGCAGCGCCAAGGGCATCGCCCGCTTGCTGCAACGGGCCGGGCGCAGCGGTCACGCACCGGGCCGCGTCTCGCGCCTGACGCTCGTGCCCACCCAGAGCATGGAACTGCTGGAAGCGGCCGGCGCCCGGCAAGCGGTGGCCGCGCGCGATATCGAGGCGCGGCCGGTGCCGTATAAACCGCTCGACGTGCTGGTGCAGCACATGGTGACCATTGCGCTGGGCGGCGGCTTCCGTTCGGCGGAACTGCTGGCAGAAGTGCGCACGGCGTGGTCGTACCGCGACCTCACCGAAGAAGAATGGCAATGGGCGCTCGATTTTATTGCCCGTGGCGGCCAGACCCTGGCCGTGTATCCCGAATACCGCCGTGTGCTGCCCGATGACGAGGGCGTCTATCGCGTGCCGGACGCAGCTATCGGTCGCCGCCACCGGATGGGCATCGGCACCATCGTCTCCGATTCCAGCCTGCAAGTGAAATACGTGAGCGGCGGGCGGCTGGGCAGCGTGGAGGAATCGTTCATCTCGCGCCTGAAACAGGGCGACCACTTCCTGTTTGCCGGCCGCATCCTGGAATTCGTGCGCCTGCACGAAATGACCGCCTACGTGCGCCGCGCCACCGGCACCCGTGGCGCCGTGCCGCGCTGGCAGGGCGGCAGGATGCCGATGTCGTCCGAGCTGGCCCATGCCGCGCTCGAGCAGCTGCGCCTGGCCACCATCGACGGCGCCGAAACGCTGGGCCCGGAAATGCAGGCGATTGCGCCACTCTTGGCCATCCAGCAAAAATGGTCGGCGCTGCCCACGCCCGACACCACCGTGATCGAAACCATGCACAGCCGCGAAGGACGCCACCTGTTCATGTTTCCATTTGCAGGCCGCTCGGTCCACGTCGGCCTGGCGTCGCTGATTGCCTGGCGCGTGGCGCGGGTAACGCCGGTGACGTTTTCGATTGCTGTCAATGACTACGGTTTCGAACTGCTGGCCGCGCAGGAACTCGATTGGACGGCGCTGCTGGACGTGGGCCATGGCGCCAAAGCCGGCCTGTTTTGCACCGACAATTTGCTGGAAGACGTGCTGGCCAGCCTGAACGCCACCGAACTGTCGCAGCGGCGCTTTCGCGAAATTGCCCGCATTGCCGGCCTGATCTTCCAGGGCTTTCCCGGCCAGCCCAAGAGTGCCCGCCAGTTGCAGGCCTCGTCGGCGCTGTTCTTTTCCGTGTTCCGCCAGCACGATGCCGGCAACCTGCTGCTGACGCAAGCCCAGCGCGAGGTGCTGGAGCAGGAACTGGAACTGACGCGCCTGCGCGCCACGCTGGAAGAGCTGCAGGCGCGCCACATCAGCTTTCACCAGACCAGGCGCGCCACGCCGTTCGGCTTTGCGCTGATGGTCGAGCGCTTCCGCGAAAAACTCAGCACCGAAAAGCTGTCGGACCGGGTGGCGCGCATGGTGCGCGAGCTGGAAAAGGCGGCGGGACCATGAGCGCGCTGCCCGATCACCACGGCGCACTGGCGCTGGAACTGGCAGGCGAGCTGGTCTGGTTGCTGCCCGAAAAGGCCTTGTATTGGCCGCGCGAGCGGATGCTGGTGATTGCCGACATCCACTTCGGCAAGGCGGCGTCGTTCCGCGCGCTGGGCGTGCCGGTGCCGGCCGGTACCACGTCCGCCAACCTGGCGGCGCTCGACCGCCTGGTGGCGCGCCATGGTGCGCGCCAGGTGCTGTTCCTCGGCGACTTCCTGCATGCCAAGGCCGCGCACGCGGTATCGACCATGGCAGCCATGCAGCGCTGGCGCGCCCTCAATCCCGCGCTGGCGCTCACGCTGGTGCGTGGCAACCACGACCTGCACGCGGGCGATCCGCCGCTGTGGTTGTCGATCGCCATGGCGGACGAGCCGATGCACCTGGGACCGTTTGCCTTCTGCCACCACCCGGACTTGCTGGCGACGGGCTACCTGATGGCCGGCCACGTGCATCCGGTCTATCGCTTGCGTTCGGGCTGGGAGTCGGTGCTGCTGCCATGCTTCATGGCCAATGGCCAGCGCATCGTGCTGCCGGCGTTCGGCGCGTTTACCGGCGGCCACGCCGTGGTGCCCGAAGCCGACGAGCGGCTATTTGTCACCAGCGGCGACGCCGTGGTGGAAGTGCCGGCCTCGCCGCGCCGCGATGGGCGCTAGCGAGGTCAAAGAATCGTTACAGGCAAATCGTCGTTGAGCGGCCCATGTGGATCGCCGAGCGGCCGGTGAGGGCGGTCTTGGCGAACTGCACCAGTTGCTTCATCTTGCTAGAGCCCGCATCCCAGTATTCTGCCGACTGGATACGCACCCGGATCAGGGTCAGGTGCGGGTCTTCCACGCCCTTGGGGAACCAGCTGCGCGCCGCCGGCGTCCACAGTTCGCGCGCCTTGGCCTGGTCCTTGACCAGGAACGCCTGTCCGGAAATCGACAGGTAGAGCTGGCGCTCCGGGTCGGAGAAACTGATATTGATATCGGGATGGTTGGGCAGATCGAGGGTGAACGCGGCTTCGTCGCTGGTGAAGAACCAGAGGTTGCCTTCGTTGTCGATCTGCTGGGTGGTCAGTGGCCGGCTGGTGAGCATCTGGTCGGCGTCACAGGTGGTAAACATGCCAAACCGCACGTCCTTGATCTTGTCGGCGATGGTCTGGATCTGGTCTTGCGAGTACAGCGGCATGATGCGCCTCCACGGAAAATATAGGTGTATGCCTCAGCGTAGGTCGTATCGGGAGGCATGTCCGTTAGCGTACACACCTAACTTTACATAGCAGTTACATCGGGTTGATTGACATCCTAAATGATAATTATTATCATTTCTGTTTGTGTGTATCTTGGCACGTTAAATTTCCTGAAGGATTACCCTTGAGTGCACCACCCGCCAGCCCTGCCACCAGTGCCACCAGTGCCGCCCAGGCCAGTCGCGCGGTCTGGCTCAAGCACTTGCACCAGTGGCACTGGATCAGTTCGGCAGTGTGCCTGCTGGGCATGTTCCTGTTTTCCATCACCGGCATCACGCTCAACCACGCATCGCAAATCGAGGCCAAGCCCACCATCACCCGGCTCGAGGCCACGGCGCCAGCCGCGCTGGTGGCGCAATTGCGCACCTATGCCGAGGAGCACGATGGCGCCAAGGAACCGCTGCCGCAAGCCGCCGAACAATGGCTGAAGGACACCTGGAAAGTGCAGGCGGGCGGACGTGTGGCCGAATGGTCGGCCGACGAGATTTATCTTGCCATGCCGCGTGCGGGCGGCGACGCCTGGGTGCGCATCGAGCTCGAGGGCGGAGCTGCCGAGTTCGAGAAGACCGACCGTGGCTGGGTTTCCTGGCTCAACGATGTCCACAAGGGCCGCAACACCGGCACGGCCTGGAACTGGTTCATCGACATCTTTGCCGTCATGTGCCTGGTGTTTTGCATGACCGGTTTGCTGATTTTGAAGTTCCACGCGGCCAAGCGGCCGTTCACCTGGCCGATGGTGGGCCTCGGTGTTTTGATTCCTGTTGTCATTGCCTTGCTGTTTATCCACTAACTGTATCTACAACCCCCCAGGACTTCCATGAAATTACGTTATTCCATCGCCCTGAGTCTGCCACTGGCCAGTGCTTCGGCCATGGGCGCCGAGCTGGCCCTGAAAATCGATGTGCCACAACTGAACGTCGCCGAATACCACCGCCCGTACATCGCCGCCTGGCTGGAAAACGCCGACCAGAAAGTGGTCACCAACCTGGCCGTCCTGTACGACACGGGCAAGAAGGATAACGCCGGCACCAAGTGGCTCAAGGACATGCGCCAATGGTGGCGCAAGACTGGCCGCGACCTGGCCATGCCGCTCGACGGCGTCAGCGGCGCGACCAAGGCGCCCGGCGAAATTTCGCTGACGTTCCCGGCCGCCAAGGCAGGCCTGGACAAGCTGCCGGCCGGCCAGTACACCTTGTTCGTGGAAGCCTCGCGCGAAGCGGGCGGCCGCGAGGTGGTCAAAGTGCCGCTGCAATGGCCACCGAAGTCGGCGCAGAAGGCCACCGGCCAGGGCAAGGAAGAACTGGGCGCGGTCGTGGTCCAACTGAAACCATAAACGGATAACCGCGGAAAATCCCATGAACAAATTCAACAAGACCCTGATTGCGCTGGCACTGGCCGGCGCAACGATGACCGCACACGCCCACAAGCCGTGGCTGCTGCCCACGTCCACCATCGTCGAGAGCCGCGACAACTGGGTCACCATCGACGCCGCCATTTCCGAAGGCCTGTTCGATGTCGATCACGTGCCGCTCAAACTCGACGGCATCACCATCACCGGCCCGGACGGCGGCAAGGTGGAAATGCAGAACGTCGCCAACGGCAAGCTGCGCAACAGTTTCGACCTCAAGCTGCCAAAGCCGGGCACCTACAAGGTTGCCCTGGTCTCGCAAAACGTGTTCGCCAGCTACAAGGACAAGGCCGGCGAAATGAAACGCTTCCGTGGCACCGAAGAAACTTTCGCCAAGGATGTGCCGGCCGATGCCGCCGAGCTGAAAGTGTCGCGTACCCAGAGCCGCCTGGAAACCTTCGTCACCACCGGCGAACCCGACCTGGCAGTGTTCAAGCCAACCGGCGTGGGCCTGGAACTGGTGCCGGTTACCCACCCGAACGACCTGCGCGCGGGCGAAAAAGCCACCTGGCGCTTCCTGCTCGACGGCAAGCCGGCCGCCAACCAGGGCGTGAGCCTGATCCCGGGCGGCGTGCGCTATCGCGGCACGCTGGGCGAAATCCGCAAGCACACCGACGCCAACGGCGAACTGACCTTCGAACTGCCGGCTGCCGGCATGTACATGGTCAGCAGCAGCTGGCCGGCCGCTACGCCGTCCAAGCCGGGCCAGCCGCCGCAGATGCCTGCGCGCCGCGCCAGCTACGCCGCCACCATCGAAATCCTGCCGGAATAAGGGTGATGCGCCGGGTTATTCTGCCTCATCATATTTCGGACGACCCGGCGCCCGCAGGTGGTGTGCTCCGCGATTTCGCGGGGCGCAGCATGGGCACCAGCTGGTCGGTGCGGCTGGTGGCTGCACCGACTGTCACGGTGTCCCATTTGCAACAGGGGCTGCAACAACAGCTCGATTCCGTGGTGGCTGAAATGAGCCACTGGGAAAGCGATTCCAATCTCGGGCGTTTCAACCGCGCCCCGGCGGGCAGCTGGCACGACTTGCCGCCCGCCTTTTTCGACGTGCTGTCGTTCGCACTGGACGTGGCGCGCGCCAGTGGCGGCGCCTGCGACCCGTGCGCGGGCACGCTGGTCAACCTGTGGGGTTTCGGCCCGCACGGCAGGTTCGATCAACCCGACTTTATTGCCCCCACGTCTGACGCCATCGCCACCGCGCGCGCCCAACTGGCCGCCGCGCGCAAGGATATGCAGTTGGCGCCGGCGCCGGCGCGGCGCGCCTTCCAGCCCGGCGGTATCGAACTCGACCTGTCGGCCGTGGCCAAGGGCTATGGCGTTGATCGCCTGGCCTATTACCTGAAAAGCCAGGGCATTGCCCACTTCGTGGTGGAAGTGGGCGGCGAGTTGCGCGGCGCTGGCGTCAAGCCCGACGGCCAGCCGTGGTGGGTGGCGCTGGAGCAGGTGGAGCAGGGGCAGCAGGGTAGCACCGACGAGCTGGTGCTGGCGCTGCACGGCCTGGCCGTGGCCACCTCGGGCGACTATCGCCGCTACTTCGAGCGTGACGGCGTGCGCTACGCCCACACCATCGACCCGCGCAGCGGCCTGCCGATCTCGAACGGCCTGGCCTCGGTGACGGTGGTCCATGCGCAATGCATGGCGGCCGATGCCTGGTCCACCGCCTTGACCGTGCTGGGCCGCGTGGACGGCCTGGCGCTGGCGGAACGGCAAGGGCTGGCAGCGCGCTTGGTCGAACGCACCATCGACCACGGCCATGTCAGCTACCACGAATACCTGAGCACCCATTTACGCAGCATGCTGGACGAATGATCTGGACCAACGACCCCAACCGATTAATGCTGGTGGCCGCCTCGGCCGCCGCCTATGGCCTGGTATGCCTGATACCGTATTTGCGCGAGCGCGGCAGGCGCCTGGCCGCCGCCCGCGCCAAGGCCGAGGCGGCTGCCGCACCGGGCTGGATCGTTGCCTACGCCAGCCAGACCGGCAACGCCGAAGCACTGGCGGGCCAGACCCTGGCCACGCTGCGCCTGGCCGGCATTCCGGCGCAACTGAGCGAATTATCCGACCTGCAAGCCGAGGACCTGCTGTGCGCCGAGCGCGTGCTGTTCCTGGTCAGCACCTATGGCGAGGGCGACGCCCCCGACGGCGCGGCCGCGTTTGCAGGGCGCCTGATGACGACCCGGCTGCCGCTGCCGCAACTGCATTACGCGGTACTGGCGCTGGGCGACAGCGCCTACCACCAGTTTTGCGGCTTCGGCCGCGCGCTTGACGGCTGGCTGCAAGCGCAGGGGGCGCAAAGCTTGTTTCCGCGCATCGAGGTCGATCGCAGCGCCGATGCTGCCATCGGCCTGTGGCGCCAGCAACTGAGCCACTTGGCCGGTACCAGCGATGCGCCGGACTGGAGCGCGCCGTCGTACGGCGCGTGGCGGCTGGCGCAGCGCGTGCTGCTCAATCCGGGCAGCGCCGGCGCCCCGGTGTACCATATCGAACTGGCGCCGCCGGCTACCTTGCCCGCTTGGCAGTCGGGCGACCTGGTGCAGATTGCCGCGCCAGCCGAGCCGGACCGTCCACGAGAATATTCGATCGCCTCGATTCCGTCCGATGGCGCGGTGCACCTGCTGGTGCGCCTGCACCGCCATGCTGACGGCAGCCACGGCGTGGCCTCGGGCTGGCTCACGCAGCAGGCCGCAATTGGCGACAGCGTGCCCATGCGCCTGCGCGCGCACCGCCGCTTCCGCCTGGAAGACAACGCCGGTCGGCACCTGATTTTGATCGGCAACGGCAGCGGCATCGCCGGCTTGCGCGGCCACCTGAAAACCCGCGCCAGGACCGTCCGTCATCGCAACTGGCTGCTGTTTGGCGAACGCAATGCCGCGCACGACACCCATTACGGCGAAGAACTGCGGCAATGGCAAGTGCGCGGCGTGCTGGAAAAACTCGACCTGGTGTTTTCGCGCGACCAGGCCGACCGCCGGTACGTCCAGCACCGTCTGGCCGAGCAGGCTGGCGAGGTGCAAGCATGGGTGGCGGCCGGCGCCGCCATCTACGTATGCGGCAGCCTGGACGGTATGGCAGCCGGCGTCGATGCCGCGCTGGCGGACGCACTGGGCCGCGACGCGCTCGATGCATTGGCAGCGGCAGGACGCTATCGTCGTGACGTCTATTAAGCGCTTTCAACCCGGGTTACCGTCTCGGTAAAATTACGCAGCGTGGTAAGCGCGCTACAGTTGCCAACGATAAAAAGTGTTTTTTACGATATAAAATTCTTTTAAAAAGCATAAAAGTCAAACAATCTACGATTCTGCTCACAGCGCTGCCGTTTTGACCGGATTGGCCGAAAAAGCTGCACACTATGTTACAAAGCGGTTACATAATCCTTGCTTGCTGAGCAAGGTTTGATGCAACCACACATTCCTTGTTCAAGTAAATAAAACCATATACAGGGAGTAGTGAATGAAATTGCAAGAGAAAGTGGGCGCCCGATCCGTGCGTCTGGCACTCGCAGTCTTGGCCGGTTCCACACTGTTCGCAGGCCAGGCATCGGCACAAGAAGAGCCCGCAGTTATCCAGAAAGTGGAAATTACCGGTTCCGCCATCAAACGTATCAACGTTGAAGGCGCACTGCCAGTCCAACGCCTGAGCGCAGAACAGATCGCCAAGACCGGCGCTACTTCGGTGGCCGACCTGATCCAGGCCCTGCCTTCGATGCAAGGGTTCACCATTGCCGCTATCGCTGCCGGCACCAACTCCGGTGGCCGCGTCTCGGCGTCGATCCACGGCATCGGCGAGAGCTACACGCTGGTGCTGCTGAACGGCCGCCGCATTGCCCCGCAAGGCTCGGGCTCCGCGATCAACCTGAACGCCATTCCGATGAGCGCGGTTGAAAAAGTCGAGATCCTGACCGATGGCGCTTCCGCGCTGTACGGTTCGGACGCGATTGCCGGCGTGATCAACTTCATCCTGAAGAAAAACCTGCAAGGTGGCTCCATCGAAGGTAACTGGAACCAGCCGCGCCAGAGCCGCGCCGGTGGCAGTACCAACATCAGCGCCACCTACGGTTTCGGTGATCTCGACACGGACCGTTTCAACGTGATGGTATCGGCCCGCCATGACGAGCAGACCCAGATCAAGGCGACCGACCGCGATTTCGCCAATACCGCCTACGTTCCGTACAGCTGGAATGGCAAGAACTACATCTACGACCGCACCAGCGCCGCGGCAATTCCTGCCAACGTTTCGGCAACCTTCAACCCGGTTGGCGGCGTCACTGCCGCGCCTATCGGTTTCAATCCTTACCTGAAAGCCAACGGCACCTGCGGACCGATGAACCAGGTTGCGCTGAGCAATACCGCACTGGTGCAGAACTGCGGTTTCGACTACGTGCAAACCATCGAAATCGTGCCGGAAAACCGTCGCGACAGCTTCTTCGGTAAAGCCACGTTCCAGGCGACCGACAACATCCAGCTGTTTGCCGAAGCTGCCTACTCGCGCCTGGATCTGACTGCGCGTATAGCACCGAACACCGCATCGGTGTCGATCGCCAAGGGTTCGCCGCTGTATAACACCTACGTGCGTCCTTACCTGACCACCACTCAGGACGCCAACGTCCGCGCCGTGACCGCCAGCTACCGCACCTACGACTGGGGCACCCGCGACAGCCAGACCATCACCGATTCGAAAAACCTGGTGCTGGGCGCCGAAGGCGAGATTGGTACCTGGAACTTTGGCACTGGCCTGACCTGGTCGGAAAACTCGATCGACGAGCGTTATGTCGGCGGTTATGTGAAGAACAACGAGTTCCGCCAGATGCTGGCCAACAACCAGTTCAATCCGTTCCTGGGTATCGGCCAGCAAACGGCAGCGACCAACCAACTGATCGCCAATTCGGTTTACAACGGCTCGATCCGCGAAGCTTCGACCACCCTCAAGGGTATTGATGCGCGCGCGTCGGGTGAAGTGTTCAAGCTGCCGGCTGGCGTAGTTCAGGCGGCGGTGGGCGGCGACTACCGCACCTACCACTACCAGCAGACGCCGCACGCTACGTCGGCGGACATCTTCGGCTTCAGCGCTTCGCCAGCCTACGACATGGAACGCGCCAATTACGGTGTCTTCACCGAGTTGAACGTTCCGGTGGTGAAGTCGCTGGAACTGACTGCCTCGGGACGTTACGACACCATCGAATCGGTGAAAAACAAGCTCGCCAACCGCGACATGGGCAAGAAAGAATCGGCCAGCACCTATAAGGTGACTGCGCGCTGGCAGCCGACCCAGACGTTCCTGGTACGCGGCTCATACGGCACCGGCTTCAAGGCGCCGTCGATGCTGGACATCGGCCAACCGCTGGTATCGGCTGGTTTCACCTCCGGTTCCTACGACTGCCCGGCCAACCTGCGTGCTGAAAACGCCGACTACTGCCAGGTAGGCAAGCGCCAGTACAACGTGGTCTCCGGTGGTAACGAAAACCTGAAGAACGAGAAATCGAAACAGTACACCATTGGTTTCCGCTTAGAGCCGACCGCGTCGTTCTCGGTACAGGCCGACCTGTGGGACGTGAAAATCCGTGATGCAGTGTCGAGCGTCTCGGAAGCCCAGATCTTTGCTGATCCGGTCAAATTCCGTCAACTGTTCACCACGTTCGTCGATCCAGGTAACAACCAGACCTACTGGGCCAAGCAAACGCTATCGATCAACATCGGCCAGACCCACAACCAGGGTATTGACTGGGAAACCACGTACCGTCACCGCTTCGGTATCGGCAACCTGACCACGACCCTGAATGGCACCTACCTGATCAAGGCCGACTACAGCCGTCCGGGTACCAGCAACGAGTTCGTCAACAGCATGAACAAATATGGCATTGATGACCAAGTGTCGTTCCGCCACATCGTTCGTCTGTCGACCTCGCTGGATACCGGTCCGGTCACCAACACCATCGTCGCCAACTACCGCAACGGTTACACCGATGCAGAAGCAACCAGCCGCAATGTTGCCACCAACGTGCTGGAAACTTTCCGCATCGAAGTGCCATCGCACCTGACCTTCGACTGGCAGGGTAAATGGCAAGTGACCAAGGGCATTGGCCTGCGCGCCGGCATCAAGAACATCGCCGACCGCAATCCACCGTTCTCGCTGCGCGCTTCGTCGGGTCACCAGGTCGGCTTCGACCCACGTTATGCCGATCCAATGGGCCGTACCTTCTATCTGACCGGTAACTACACCTTCTAAGATTTGTTTAAAGTACATGCAGAACCCTGCGTACGCGAGTGCGCAGGGTTTTTTCGTTTTCACCATGGCTGCGGCAGCGGCGCCAGACAGACCGGGACCGACGCGTGCCACATTGTATTGGGTGCGTAAGGCGAGATTGGCGCCTGGCACTTCGGCATTGGCCGGACCCGGTCGCAGAACACGCTTGACGAGCGTTATGCCGACACTTTCGGCAGCAGCTTGAAGTTCTAAGTAGCCCCGGGTCTGCGCGGTAGACTGAAAGCTCCGTTCACACGGCATCGTGAAGGGGCTTTTTTTATTCCAGATTCAGTCCGCGCTGGCCTGTTCCAGCCCGCGCGCCAGGCTCGAGATGCTGGGGTTGTCGATAAACACGCAGCGCTTGCCGTTGCGCTTGCAGTAGTCCTTGACCCGCCAGTAGGCGCTGTGGCTGATGCAGCCGGTCTGGCAGATCACCAGGTCGGCGGCGGCCAGGCTGGCGTCGAGGCGGTTGGCGTTGTCCTCCAGGCCGCCGTCGTGGTGCGAGAACTGCGCGCCTTCGCGCTCGATCAGCTCGCGGTAGGTGGCGACGTTGCCGCTGCGTCCGCCCACGCACAATACCGCGCGCTCGCTCAGGCGCAGCGGCATTTTCATGACGTGCTCGACCACTTGCCGGGTTTCTTCCTGGATCGGCATCGGCGCCGGCGCTTCCACCGCGCGCGCCAGTTCCAGCCGCAGGTCGGCGATCTGCTGGCGCATGGCGCGCTCGCGCTCGTCCATCTGCTGCAGGCGGTCGGCCAGCCGGGCGCGGGTTTCCAGTCCCGGGATCGATTCGCGCAATTGTTCCAGTTCGGTGCGCAGCGAATCGACCAGGCTGTCCTTGCCCACCACCTGGGCGCGCAGCTGCATCAATTGCGACGCGTGTTTTTCGGCATCGGCGCTTTTTTCCGCCAGCAGGGCGGCGGCGCGCTGTTGCGACTTGGCCAGTTCCTGTGCCAGGCGGGTGTTCTCCAGCAGGGTGGCGTTGAACTTGGTGATGTCGGCGCGCACGCAGGCGCCGGCCTGGTGCTGCACCATGTGCAGGTCGCGGCACATCTGCTCTTCCACCTCGGGGCTGCAACGCGGGTGCGTCAGGCCGGCCCAGAAGGCGCCGGCCACATCGCCGGCAGCGACGGCGGCGCGCCACAGGTCGGCCACCTGCTCGGTGGTCTTGGCGGCACGGAAGCGCAGCAGCACCGGGGCGTAGCGGCGTTCCAGTTCCTTTTGCAGCGCCTCGGACAGGCGGTTGCGGGTGGCGCATTCCGTCACCGCACCGACGTGCACTTCGTAGTCGTCGGCCAGCACCTTGCCGTTGGTGACCTTGTCCACCAGCTTGCGCAGCACGCCCAGCGGGAAACCGACTCCGACCAGCGGGCAGTGGCAGGCATGGCCCAGCTCCCACAGGCGCCGGCGGCGCGAGGCTTGCACCTCGGCGTTGGCGCTGGCCACATTGTGGATCACCGGTTTGACGGGATTAACGGGCCGCAGCACCTGCTGCGCCTGCTGTACCTGCTGCGGTGGCTCCGCTTGCGGACCGGGCCGGGCTGCTACGGGGCCGCCGGCATGGCTGGCGGCAGCAGGGCGGCCCGCCATGTGGGGCATGGCGGCGGCAATAATCGCCGCCAGGGGATCGTGTTTCTCGCACATGGTGATGGGCTCCGCGTCAGGCCGTGGCAGGCGTGCTGCGGGCACGGGCCATGATGCGGCTAAGGAAGTTGGTCTTGTCCTGCTCCTGCAGGTTGCGTTCGACGACTGTTGCCCACTGCTCATGCAGTTGCTGGCAGGTGGCGCGCAGCACCGGTGCCAGCTCGGGCAGGCCGGCCAGCGCTTTCAGGTGGCGTTCGATCACCGAGGCCAGCTTGACGCAGCCGCCATCGTGGTCGTTGCCGGCCGTGTAGTGCGACATCAGGTGCAGCACCGCCGAGAGCATCAGCTCGGGATGATGGCCGCCTTGCGACGGTGCGAGGAAAATCGGATTGCTACGGTCTAGGTCTATGGCCATCAAACGCTCCTGGGTCGGAAAAAGAGAGTTCAGCTGGCTACGCACATTGGCTGGCAAACTCGAAGGGGGAGAGTGGGCGCGCACGGCGGCGCGCCCGTTTCACGCACAGTGAAATTAGGCAGTCAGGATCAGCTTGTTGAGCTGGGTGACGCGCAGGCGGTACACGCGGCCCGCATGTTCGATTTCGAGTTCGCGGCCACCATCCATCAGGCCGGCGCTGCTGATACGCTTGATTGGCGACACGGCCGAGACCACCGAAACGACGGCGGGAGCGGGACGGACATTCATTACGGGTTGGGTCATGGGCAGGGCGGTAGGCATCGTCATTTCTCCTTTAAATAAGAATGATTCGTATTTGCATTCATTATTGTAGAAGGCGGGACGGAATGCAAGCGCTATTTTGTACAACATAAAAAAAGCCCGGCTTGGAGGCCGGGCACAAGGCTGGGTTAGAGCGCGGTACGTGCTATATATTCACATCGGTTCACATCGGTTCACATCGCCGCCAGCAATTGCGCCGGGGTGGCTGCTTCGTTTTTGCTCTTGGCCGCCGCCAGCTGCTTGGCGCGGGTACGCGAGGGGGGCAGGCGGCGCAGGGTTTTCAGCGCGTCCGCATCCTTGATGCCGATGGTGCGCTGGTCCACGCTGATCAGGCCGATTTCGTTGAAGGCCGACAGCGTGCGGCTCACGGTTTCCAGCGTGAGGCCCAGGTAGCTGCCGATCTCGTGGCGCGTCATGCGCAGGTTGAACAGCTTGGCCGAATAACCCATCTGGGCGAAGCGGTCGGCCAGCGTGACCAGGAAGCGCGCCACGCGCGCTTCGGCGGACAGGGCGCCCAGCATGCCGATCATTGCCTGTTCGCGCACCAGTTCGCGACTCATGACGCCGTACATCATGTTTTCCAGTTCAAGGTGCACGCGGCCGAGCGCGGTCAGCTTTTTGAACGGCAACAGGATCAGGTCGCAATCGGACAGCGCCACCGCTTCCGACGAGTAATGGCGGGTGTGGATGCCATCGACGCCAAGCATGTCACCCTTCATCGGGAAGCTCAGCACCTGCTCGTTGCCGAACTCATCGATCAGCACGGTTTTCAGGAAGCCGGAGTTGACGATGTACAAGGTGTCGAACGGCTGGCCGATGGTATGGATGCGCTGGCCGGTTTTGAACTGCACGTGCTGGAACAACAATTCTTCGGTCGTGGCCGACACCGCCGACGGAATGTGCAACAAATCGCATACTTCCTTGAGGTTGGACCAAAGGCGCCCCTGACGCTGGCGGCCGGCTTCCATCGACGACGATTGCAGGGTCGTCGTGACCGGGCGAATTTCAGACGCTTGCGTTGACAGCATGGTGAGCTCCTGTGTGCACATTCGAAACAGTGGAAGGAATGCCGCCCGGTGTGGCTGAAGAAGCGGTGAGCGGCTCGCACGGCATTCTTGTAGCCGTGCAGCATGAAACAGTGATTTCAGTATGCCAACAGGGGCTTGGGCTGGATATCAGCAACGGCTGAATGTGAGCGTAGGAGCGTGCGCAGGTTTGTAGGATAAATCCTACCGGGAGGGGGAATGATCAGGTTTTGAACGGCGACAGCAGGCGATGCGCAACGGCATATTGAACCATTTCGGACAGCGATGTCATCCCCATCTTTTGCATGATGCGGGTTTTATGGGTGCTGACGGTTTTGACGCTCAGGTGCAAGCCGTTGGCGATCTCGGTGATCGACTTGCCTGCCACCAGCAAGGAAAATACCTCGAATTCGCGGTCGGACAGCTGTTTATGCAACAGGCTCTCGTTGGGCATCATGATGTTGAGCGCCAGTTGTTCGGCCACCTCGGTGCTGATGTAGGGCCGGCCCGAGGCGACCTTGCGGATCGCGCCGACCAGCTGGGTGCCGGCGCTTTCCTTGGTCAGATAACCCTGGGCGCCGGCACGGATGGCCCGCACCGCGTATTGCTCTTCCTCGTGCATGGTGAGAATCAGGATGGCCAGCTTGGGCGCTTCGGCCTTGATTTGGCGGATCAGATCGACCCCGCTGCGCCCCGGCATCGACAAATCGAGCATGAGCAGGTCGAAGCCGCCCTGGCGCACGTGGCTCAGTACCTCGAAGCCGTCGATCGCTTCGCCGACGATGTCGATGTCGGGCGCGCCGTCGAGAATGCGCTTGAGTCCTTCGCGCATGATCGTGTGGTCGTCGGCAATAACTATTCGGATCATCGTGGGCCGCTTATGCGCGAAGTGTTAGAAAGTAAAAAATATTGCGTTCGAAGTAATCTTGTGATGCTACTACAAAAAATTACACTGCGGCCTAATTTTTGTACTCGGGCTCGGCGATCAGGCGGTGTACCAGAACCGGAATGCGTGATTGTGACAACACCTTGTTGGTTACACTTCCCAGCAGCAACTGGCCCCAGCCGCTGCGTCCGTGCGAACCGATGAAGATCAGGTCGCACCCATGCTTGACACCGGCGGCCACGATTTCCGTCGCGGCGCTTTCGGCAAATGTGGTCAGCGCGGTACACGCAATGTTGCGTCGCGAACAGGCTTGCACCACGTCTCGTACATGTTCCTCGCCAGCGCGCAGCATGGCGGCGCGGTATTCTTCCTCGCTCGGATAGCTGGGAGGGATGATTTCCACGTAAATCGGATACTGGTAGGCGGGTGCGACAAACAGGACCAGCACTTCGGCGCCGAGTTGCTCGGCAAACGTGACACCGGCGCAGGCGGTTTTGCTGGAGACGGAAGATCCGTCGGTGGTGATCAGGATTTTTCGGTACACGGCGAGCTCCCGGAAAGACATAGCACGAGTTTCATTGTAGACGCGATTTACATTATTGCTAGTATGTAAAGAGTTGATGATTCTCAAACATAACGATTTCACTTGGCGTATCGAATGTTTAAAGGTGTTGGCTGAGGCTTCTTTTTTTGCACTCAAGCATTAATTTTGTGTCACAAGCTGCCCGTTGAACTGACATCCGGTGATAGTATCTCCAAATACAACGGAATGTGATGCCGTCCCGGTAATCGTCGTGGCGGGTTTGGCACATCCGGCGCGGCCCTGCTACACTCGCGATAGTGTTTTATTGCCGTGCATCATCATCGTGGGGCAGCAATTTTACAAATTATGGAGAAGCACGGATTATGACCAACGCCGCTGACGATTTCGACGCCTTATTTGAAGAAGTGTCCGCCCAGAGCAAGAAAGCCGCGCCTGCTCCAGCGCCAGCCCCGGCTCCTGCAGCAGCCGAAGACGACCTGGAAAGCCTGTTCGACCAGGTGTCTTCCGGTGTCGCCATGAGCGCGCCGGCGCCGGCCCCTGTGGCCGCCGCACCCGTCTCAGCCGCACCTGCCGCCGAGGGCGGCGAGGGCGATGAAACCGACAAGCCGATGTTCGAACGCCTGGGCGGCATCGTGCGCCTGTTGCACGACTCGCTGCGCGAACTGGGCTACGACAAGGCGCTGACCGAAGCGTCGTCGCAGATCAACGACGCCCAGGACCGCCTCGAATACGTCGCCACCCTGACCGAGCAGGCCGCCAACAAGGTGCTCAACACGCTCGACGAAGCGATGCCCGACCAGGACACGCTGTCGAAGCAGTCGAAAGACATGGAGAACCGCTGGGCCGACCTGTTCGCAGGCAAGCTGAGCCTGGACCAGTTCAAGCAGCTGGCCGGCGATTCGCAAGCGTTTGCCGCCGCCGTCTCGGCTGCCACCGAGACCGAGAAGGCCCGCCTGCTCGAGATCATGATGGCGCAGGATTTCCAGGACATCACCGGCCAGCTGATCAAGAAGGTGGTGATCATCACCAAGACCGTCGAGGCGGAACTGGCGCAACTGCTGCGCGACAATGCACCGCCTGATGTGCGCGAGAAAATCGCCCAGAAGGAAGTGACCTTGATGACCGGTCCGTCGACGCCTACCGTGGCGCTGAGCCAGGACAGCGTGGACGATCTGCTTGCCGATCTGGGGTTCTAATGGACGATATGCTCAAGGATTTCGTCGTCGAGGCGATGGATCTTGCGGTCAACGTGGAAGAGCACCTTCTGGCGCTCGAACGCGATCCTGACAACAAGGAAACCCTCAACGCAGTGTTCCGTTCCTTCCACACCATTAAAGGCGGCGCCGGTTTCATGGGCCTGCCGGCGATGGTGACGGCTTGCCACCTGACCGAAAACCTGTTCGACGCACTGCGCACCGGCGCCGCACCGGTCACGCCGCTGGCGATCGAGGCGGCGCTGCAAGCGTCGGGTTTCGTGGCCGACCAGCTGGCCGAACTGAACAACGGCGCCGAGCCGGGCAGCCTGCCGGCCTTGCCGCAGGACCTCGAAAGCCTGCTCAACGACGCCATCGCCGGCAAGGCGGACAGCACGCCTGTCGCTGCCCCGGTCGCAGTACCTGCTCCGGCGCCGGCGGCTGTGGTGGCGCCGGTCGCTGCTGCGCCGGCCGCCGTGGCCCCTGTGGCCACCGCGTCGCCCGACGGCCTCGACTGGGAATCCATGTACGAAGCAGTGATGCCGGCCGGTAGTTATACCCGTCCGGCCGCAGCCGTTGCAGGCCCGGCCGTGGCTGCCACACCGGTGGCTGCCGTTGCAGCGCCGGCTGTTGCAGCGCCGGTCGCCGCCACCGCTGAAGTGGTGCCGGTAGTTGCCGCGCGCCGCGACGCGCCGGAGAAACGCGACGAACGTCCGCAGAGCGCCCCCGCCAAAGAAGAGTCGATTCGCATCGATGCTGTTAAACTGGATGCCTTGCTCGAAGTGGCGGGTGAATCGGTGCAGGCTGCCAACCAGGCGGCCGTGCTGCTCGAGCGCCTGATGCAGTTCAAATTCGAGGGCCAGGCACAGACCCTGATGGCCACGCTGGCGGAAACGCTGGAGCGGGCGTCGCGCTACTCGACCGAGTTGCAGCGCGCCACGCTGGCTACCCGCATGCAGCCGGTGGGGCGCCTGTTCCAGAAATTCCCGCGCCTGGTGCGCGAGCTGGCCAAGGACCTGGGCAAGGAAGTGGAACTGACCATCGAAGGCGCGGAGACCGAAGTCGATCGCGTGGTCGTGGACAGCCTGTATGATCCGCTGGTGCACATGTTGCGCAATTCGCTAGACCACGGCGTGGAGTCGCCGGCCGATCGGCTGGCGGCCGGCAAGCCCGCCAAGTCGTATATTTCGCTCAAGGCGTGGCAGGAAGCCAACAGCGTGATGATCGTGCTGCAGGACGACGGCAAGGGCATGGACCCGGTGATGCTGCGCGCCAAGGCGCAGCAAAAGGGGCTGATCAGCGAATCGGCCAACCTGACCACCGAGGAGTGCTACCAGCTCGTGTTCCTGCCGGGCTTCTCGACCAAGGAAGTGGCGTCGAGCGTGTCGGGCCGTGGCGTGGGCATGGACGTGGTGAAAACCGCGGTCGAGAAAAACCGTGGCGCGATCAATATCGAGTCCGGCCTGGGCAAGGGCACCAAGTTCTCGATCCGCCTGCCGATCGAGTTGTCGATCGTGCCGACCATGCTGGTGTCCACCTCCGGTGCAGCGCTGGCGCTGCCGATGGCGGTGGTGCAGCGCGTGGTGGAATTGCCGGAAGTGTTCATGGAAGTGGGCGGCGCCCCGGTCCTCAAGGACCAGGGCCGGCCACTGCCGGTGCGCTCGCTGGCCGACTCGCTCGGCTACGAAAGCTGCCGCGAGAAGGTCGGTATTGTTGTCGCCGCACCACAGCCATACATCCTGGCCGTGGAAGCGGTCGATGGCACTGCCGACCTGGTAATCAAGCCGATGACCGCGATTACCGTCGAGGGCATTACCGGTACCGCGCGTTCGGCCGAAGGCGAACTGGTACTGGTGGTAGGCCTATCGTTCCTAATGGATGGTTGTCGAGGTAGTGTACGCATGGCGGCTTGAGTCGGTAGACCAAGCCAGCAACATCAAAAGCCTGCGTCCACGCAGGCTTTTTTTTACAGAATTTTTTGGGCGCCATAGCCAAGGCAGGGAAAATGCGGAACCGCGCGGGCTCACGAGGCCAGCCTCCGGCGGCTGCTTTCCATTTGCACACTATGGCATAATCAAACAGCATCACTCACACAGGCTGTAGCAGCACACATCATGATGAAGACGCTTTACGACAAACTCTGGGACTCGCACGTGGTCAAGGCCGAAGAAGACGGCACCACGATCCTCTACATCGACCGCCACCTCGTGCACGAAGTGACCAGCCCGCAAGCCTTCGACGGCCTGCGCGAAGCCGGCCGCGCACCGTGGCGCGTGTCGGCCAACCTGGCCGTAGCCGACCACAACGTGCCGACCACCGCGCGCGTGGACGGCATTGCCGATCCGGTCTCGCGCCTGCAAGTGGAGACGCTGGACAAGAACGCCAAGGCCTACGGCCTCACGTACTTCAACATGAACGACAAGCGCCAGGGCATCGTCCACGTGATCGGACCGGAGCAGGGCGCCACCCTGCCGGGCATGACGGTCGTCTGCGGCGACTCGCACACGTCCACCCACGGCGCGTTCGGTGCGCTGGCGCACGGCATCGGCACGTCCGAAGTCGAGCACGTGCTGGCCACGCAAACGCTGCTGCAAAAGAAATCGAAAGCGATGCTGGTGCAGGTGGACGGCGCGCTGCCGGCCGGCGTCACCGCCAAGGACATCGTGCTGGCGATTATCGGCAAGATCGGCACGGCCGGCGGCACCGGCTACTGTATCGAGTTCGGCGGCTCCACCATCCGTGCGCTGTCGATGGAAGGGCGCATGACGGTCTGTAACATGGCGATCGAAGCGGGCGCGCGCGCCGGCATCATCGGCGTGGACGATACCACCATCGACTACGTCAAGGGCCGGCCGTTCTCGCCGGCCGGTCCGCACTGGGACCTGGCTGTGGCCTACTGGCGCACCTTGCACTCGGACCCGGGCGCGAAATTCGACCTGGTGGTCACGTTGGACGCCGCCCAGATCAAGCCGCAGGTCACCTGGGGCACTTCGCCCGAGATGGTGGTGGCGATCGACGGCCGGGTGCCCGATCCCGACCAGGAAAAAGACAGCGTCAAGCGCGACGCCATGGAAAAAGCGCTGGTGTACATGAACCTCGAGCCCAACACGGCCATCGAGGACATCCGCATCGACAAGGTATTCATCGGCTCGTGCACCAACTCGCGCATCGAAGACTTGCGTGCCGCCGCCAGCGTGGTGCGGGGCAAGCAGCGCGCGTCCAACGTCAAGCTGGCGATGGTCGTGCCGGGTTCCGGACTGGTGAAAGAGCAAGCCGAGCGCGAAGGCTTGGACCGCATCTTCAAGGATGCCGGTTTCGAATGGCGCGAACCGGGCTGCTCGATGTGCCTGGCAATGAACGCCGACCGCCTGGAACCGGGCGAGCGCTGCGCTTCCACCTCGAACCGCAACTTCGAAGGCCGCCAGGGCCAGGGTGGGCGTACCCACCTGGTGTCGCCGGCGATGGCCGCTGCGGCCGGGGTTGCCGGCCATTTCGTTGATGTGCGCGGTCTGCGCTGACCTGTCTGGAGCCCAACATGAAAAAATTATTCGCGCTGTCCGCCATTGCCATGGCTCTGGTCCTGACCGGCTGCAACACCGTCAACGGTTTCGGCAAGGACGTCAAAAAGGTTGGCGAGTCGCTTGAAGGCGCTTCGACCAAAAAATAAGCCAATCAGCCGCATATTACCGAACGAGATCATGGAAAAATTTACCATTTATGAGGGCCTGGTCGCGCCGCTGGACCGCGCCAACGTCGATACCGACGCCATCATTCCCAAGCAGTTTTTGAAGTCGATCCACCGCACCGGCTTCGGCCCCAACCTGTTCGACGAATGGCGCTACCTCGACCACGGCGAGCCGGGCATGGACAACAGCAACCGCCCGCTCAACCCCGACTTCGTGTTGAACGAGGCGCGGTACCAGGGCGCGTCGATTTTGCTGACCCGCAAAAACTTCGGCTGCGGCTCGTCGCGCGAGCACGCGCCATGGGCGCTCGACCAGTACGGCTTCCGCGCGATCATCGCGTCGTCGTTCGCTGACATCTTTTTTAATAATTGCTACAAGAGCGGCTTGCTGCCGATCGTCTTACCCGAAGCGCAGATCGATCATCTGTTCAATGAAGTCAAGGCCTTCCCCGGTTACCGCCTGGTGGTGGACCTTGAACAGCAACGCATTTCCACCAGCAACGGCAGCGTCTCCTATCCCTTCGAGATCGACGCCTTCCGCAAGTACTGCCTGATGAACGGGCTCGACGATATCGGCCTGACCCTGCGTCACGCCGGCGTTATCCGCGGCTTCGAAGAGCGCCATCTGGCAACCCAACCCTGGTTGGCCAACGTCATTTAATCAAGATCAGATCATGAAAATCGCAATCCTCCCGGGCGACGGCATCGGCCCGGAAATCACCGCCCAGGCCGTCAAAGTCCTCAACGTGCTCGGCGAATCGTTCGAGCTCGAAACCGCGCCGGTCGGCGGCGCCGGCTACGCGGCCCACGGCCACCCGCTGCCCGATGGCACGCTGGCGCTGGCCAAGGCTGCCGACGCCGTGCTGTTCGGCGCCGTCGGCGACTACCAGTACGACACGCTCGAGCGCGCACTGCGCCCCGAGCAAGCCATTCTGGGCCTGCGCAAGCAGCTGGGCCTGTTCGGCAACCTGCGTCCGGCCATCCTGTACCCGGAACTGGCCGGCGCGTCCACGTTGAAGCCTGAAGTAGTGTCGGGCCTGGACATCCTGATCGTGCGCGAACTGACCGGCGACATTTATTTCGGCCAGCCGCGCGGCGTGCGCGAGTGCCCGGACGGCCCGTTCAAGGGCCAGCGCGAAGGTTACGACACCATGCGCTACGCCGAAGGCGAAATCCGCCGCATCGCCCACGTGGCATTCCAGGCCGCGCAAAAGCGCGGCAAGCGCCTGACCAGCGTGGACAAGGCCAATGTGCTGGAGACGTTCCAGTTCTGGAAAGACATCGTCACCGACGTCCATAAAGAATACCCGGACGTCGCGCTCGACCACATGTACGTCGATAACGCCGCCATGCAACTGGTGCGCGCGCCGAAGAAATTCGACGTCATCGTCACCGGCAATATGTTCGGCGACATCCTGAGCGACTGCGCGGCTATGCTGACCGGTTCGATCGGCATGCTGCCATCGGCTTCGCTCGACGCCAGCAACAAGGGCCTGTACGAACCGTCGCACGGTTCGGCGCCGGACATCGCCGGCAAGGGCATCGCCAATCCGCTGGCCACGATTTTGTCGGCGGCGATGATGCTGCGCTACACGTTCAACAAGAACGAACAGGCCGACCGCATCGAAACAGCGGTGAAGTCGGTGCTGGCCCAGGGGTTGCGCACCGCCGACATCTTCGAGCCGGGCACCACGAAAGTGGGCACGGAAGAGATGGGCAATGCGGTCGTCAAAGCGTTGGCATAAAAATTAAATAGACAAGGAAGAGCAAATGAAACTCGTAGGTCTCGTAGGTTGGCGCGGTATGGTGGGTTCGGTCCTGATGCAGCGCATGCAGGAAGAGGGCGATTTCGCCCATATCGAGCCGGTATTTTTCACCACGTCGAACCCGGGCGGCAATGCTCCGGCGATGGCAAAGAATGAAACCAAGCTCAAAAGCGCCACCGATATCGACGAACTGAAAAAGTGCGAGATCATCATTTCGTGCCAGGGCGGCGACTACACCAGCGACGTGTTCCCCAAGTTGCGCGCAGCCGGCTGGAACGGTTACTGGATCGATGCGGCATCGACCCTGCGCATGGAAAAAGATGCGGTGATCGTGCTCGATCCGGTCAATATGCACGTGATCAAGGACGCGCTGGGCAAGGGCGTAAAAAACTACATCGGCGGCAATTGCACGGTGTCGTGCATGCTGATCGGCCTCGGCGGCCTGTTCCAGCACGGCCTGGTGGACTGGATGACGTCGATGACGTACCAGGCAGCATCGGGCGGCGGCGCCCAGCACATGCGCGAACTGCTCACCCAGTTCGGCACCATCAACGGCGCAGTCAAACCGCTGCTCGACGATCCGGCCTCGGCCATCCTGGAAATCGACCGCCAGGTGCTGGCCACCCAGCACGGCCTGTCGGCTGACGAGATCAAGCAGTTCGGCGCGCCGCTGGCCGGCAACCTGATCCCGTGGATCGACAAGGACCTGGGCAACGGCCAATCGAAGGAAGAGTGGAAAGCCGGCGCCGAGACCAACAAGATCCTGGGCCTGGGCGCTGACTTCGGTTCCACTCCGATCCCGGTCGATGGCCTGTGCGTGCGCATCGGCGCCATGCGTTGCCACTCGCAGGCGCTGACCATCAAGCTGAAAAAGGATGTGCCGCTCGACGAGATCACCGACATCATCGCGTCCGCCAACCAGTGGGCCAAGGTCGTGCCGAACACGCGCGAAGCGTCGGTCAAGGACCTGTCGCCGGCCGCCGTGACCGGCAGCCTGACGATTCCCGTCGGCCGCCTGCGCAAGATGAGCATGGGCCCGGACTACCTGTCGGCCTTCACGGTGGGCGACCAGCTGCTGTGGGGCGCCGCCGAACCGTTGCGCCGCATGCTGCGCATCGTGCTCGACGCATAATTTTTTTAAACCCCACTTCGGGGTCAGTGCCGACATTTGGACACGAGCTCAACTGATAGCAGCTGAGGTCGTGTCTGAATGTCGGCACTGACCCCGAATTTTTCAGATGCGGAGGGTGCGGTCGGTTCGTAGCTCGATTGCGTGAGCACACCCGCTACCGTGCCCAGCGGCGCCACGTTCAGGTACAGCTTGACAGCGCCGGCAGCTGTTCATAATTGATCAGCGTGAGCTCTCCGGCCAGCATGCCTGCGCGCTGCTGTGAAAAGGCTGTCGAGCACCTGTGCCGTAAAAGCGTCGAGGTCTGCCGCCGCCACAGGCAGGTCGGGCAAGGGCAGCAGCGCAAGATGGATCAGGCCCGGTACCATTTGCGGTCCGCACCGGCGCTGGTGCGAAGCGAGCACCGCGTGTGGCTGGCGGTACAGGAACAGGCAGGGGGGGCGGGAAACGCCTGGCGCAGCAGGCGCAGGCCGTGGATATGCCAGCAATCGAATTTGATCACGGAGGTATCTTCCGCGCCGGTGCGGCGCTGGCCCATGGCCAGCATCGCCTGGCGCAGCAGCGTCACCGTGTCGCTACCGCCGTGGTCGTGGTGCATACGCAACAGCGAGTCGATGATCGATGGCTCGGACATGACGGTGGCCTGCGGTAGCGACGCCAGTAATTGCGTCAGCAGGGTGGGGCCGCAGCGCGAGACATGGAAAATGAAGACATCCGGCGCTAGTGAGCGGCCCTGTGTGCGCGCGAACCGTTGCGCACCGCTGCCTGTATCCAGGGGCTGGCGCAAGCGATCCGCCATGCCGCCGTGCCTGGTCGCCCGGTGTCGGTGCTGTATGCCGGCTGCGGCCCGTTCGCCTTGCTGGCCCTGCCGCTGATGGCCGTCTTCACGCCGCAGCAAGTGCGCTTCATGCTGCTGGAAGTGCACCAGGACGCGCTCGACGATGCGCGCGCGCTGATCGAGGAGCTGGACTATGGCGCCCACGTTGCCGGGGTTGTCTGCGCCGACGCGGCCGCCTGGCGGATTGCGCCCGAGATGCAGGTTGACGTCATCGTCAGCGAAACCATGAACACGGCGCTGGGCAAGGAACCGCAGGTGTCCATCATGCGTAATCTGTTGAGCCAGGCGCCGCAGGCACGCTGGTGCCAAGCGCCATCGCCGTGCATCTGGGGACGGTCGGGCGCAGAGGCGGCGCGCCGTGCACCGACTGGGGCCGCATCTTCGAGATTGATGCCGCCGCGATCATGGACTGGCAAACGCTGCACGGGCCGTCGCTGCCGGCGGCCACCATCCGTCTGCCCGAGGTGCTCGGTGAGGGGCCAAGGCTGCTCACGCGTATCCGCGTGTACGACGGCATTGCCCTGCTCGATTATGAAAGCAGCCTGAACCTGCCGCTGCACCTGCCGGGAAAGCCGCAGTTGCCAGGCGGCGCGACGCTGGCATGTTCGTATCAACTGGGCCCGGCGCCGGGGCTGGCGTGGGAAGTTGTATAACGGCCTCTCCTGGCAAGTGACGTTTTTACCGCCTGCGATGGCGCTGGAGGGGGCGTATCGGCGTGCGAGACTTGCCTCGGTGGGACCATGATGTTATGTTGATATATCTGGGAAAGTAACATTTTCCCTCTAACAACCAATTGTCGCCCGCCACTATGTCCGTAAACAATCGCTCCAGCATCGTCTCATTCGCGTTGAAAACCCTTGTCGGCGCTGTTGCCAGCGCGGTGTTGATATCGGCTAACGCTGCTGGACTGGGCAAACTTACCGTGCTGTCGGCACTGGGCCAGCCGCTGCGCGCCGAAATCGAACTGAGCGCCGTCACCGCCGAAGAGGCCAGCGGCCTGTCGGTGCGGCTGGCGCCAGCCGATGCCTTCCGCACCGCCAACATCGATTTCAACCCGGCGCTCTCTGCGCTGCGTTTCGAGGTCGAACAGCGCAACGGCCGCCAGGTGGTGCGCGTGTCGTCCAGCCAGCCGCTCAACGAACCGTTTGTCGACCTGCTGCTGGAACTGAACTGGAATGGCGGGCGCATGGTGCGTGAATACACGTTCCTGCTCGATCCGCCCGAAATGCGCGGCGCACAGTCGCCGCAGGTGGCCGCGCCGGTTGACCTGGGACCGGCCCGCACACCCACTACCACCACGGCGCCCGCCACCGCGCCGGTGGCAGCAAGGGCGCCTGCCGCCGCTGACGCCAAACCAGCCGCCAAACCGGCGGCCAAGGCCACCGTCGAGGAAATCACCGTCAAGCGCGGCGACACGTTGAGCGCCATCGCCAGCCAGGTCAAACCGGTCGATGTCTCGCTCGACGTGATGCTGGTGGCGCTGTACCGCGCCAACCCGGAAGCGTTCATGGGCAACAATATGAACCGCCTGAAGTCCGGCCAGATCCTGGCCGTGCCTGATGCCGGCGCCATCCGTGCCGCCGACGGCGAGGGCGAGTCCAGCGCCCGCAGCGTGGTGGTGGCGCATGCGCGCGACTTCAACGCCTACCGCGCCCGCCTGGCTGGCCAGGTCGCCAACAGCACCCCGTCCAAGGATGCCGGCACTGGCCAGAGCTCGTCGGGCAAGATTACCGCCAAGGTCGAGGAAAAGCCGAACGCCGTGAACGCCGCGCGCGACAAGCTCACCCTGTCCAAGGCCACGGCCGACAAGCCGGGTGCCGGCAAGACCGGCGCCGCCGTCGAAGACAAGATCGCCAAACAGAAGCAGGTCGAGGACGCTTCGTCGCGGGTGCAGGAACTGGAAAAGAACGTCAACGACCTCGAGAAGCTGATGGAGGTCAAGAGCAAGTCGGCCGCCACGGCCCCGGTCGCGCCGGCTGCGCCAACCGCCGCTGAGCCGGCCGCGTCCGCGCCGGCGCCAACCCGGATGGCGCCGGTGATTCCGCCGCGCAAGCTCGAAGAACCGGGCCTGTTCGACAAGCTGATGGCCAATTCCCAAATCGTGGGCCTGCTGGTGGCCGGTTTGCTGGTGGCCGTGGTGGCGGCGCTGGCTGCCATTGCCGCGCGTCGCCGCCGCAAGTTCGTGGTGCCGCGCGACGAATCCGGCCCCGATGGCCTCGATGCTGCCCCGGCCTGGGATCCGGTGCCGGCCGCGCCAGCCGCTGCTGTTGCAGGTGGTGTGGCAGCCGGTGTGGCGACAGGTGCTGCGGCGGTGGAACCGGTGGTCGGCGCCGACAACAGCGGCTTCGACACCCACTTCGCGCCGTCGGCCAGCCAGCTCGACAACAACGAAGTCGATCCGGTGGCCGAAGCCGATGTGTACATCGCCTATGGTCGCGATGCGCAAGCCGAGGAAATCCTCAAGGAAGCGCTGCGCAACCATCCCGAGCGCCATGCCGTGCGCCTGAAGCTGCTGGAAATCTACGCCAACCGCCACGATGCCCGCACCTTCGAGAGCCAGGCATCGGAACTGTATTCGCTCACGCGCGGGCAGGGCGACGAATGGGCGCAAGCCGCGCGCATGGGCCGCGAACTCGAACCAGGCAACCCGCTGTACGCCAGCCCGGATGCCGATAGCGCCGACAGCTTCGGCGCCGCGCCGCTGGCAGCCACTGCCGGCGTGGTGGCTGCTGCCACGGCCGCTGCGGCCTATGCCGCCTACGACCACAACGATAGCGATGGCGATGCGCCAGCCGAGGCGACCGCGTTCGGCGCCGCAGCGGGCGGTGCTGATGCTTACGATACCGCGCCGGCCGCCTACGACCCCGGTCTCAATGACGACCTGGAAACTGCCTTGCCGCAGGCGGCGGATGCCGCCGTCTCGCCGGCTTCGGTGGCTGCACAAGCGAACGCTGCCGATTTCGGCCTGGGTGGCCTGGACTTTGCTGCGCCCGACCCGTATGCGCAGGATCCATTCGGCAAGGTGCCGGCCGAGACCGCGCCCTTCCTGCAGGACGACAATTTCAACCTGTCGCTCGACAAGCCTGCACCGGCGCCGGCCGAGGAGCCAGCGTACGACCCGAGCATGGACTTCAGCCTCGACCTGCCAGCCGAACCGGCCCAGCCGGCCGCGTTGGACAAAGCGGCTCCGGCAGCAGACGCCGATGCTACCCGCGTACCGCTCGACTTCGACGCTGCCGACTTCACCATTCCAGACGTGCCAGCCCTGGCAGTGCCGCCAGCAGAGCCGGCACCGGCTTTGGCCCCGGCGCCAGCGGTGGCTGACAAGGACGCTGCGCCCGAGTTCGACCTTTCCGGCATCGATTTCGACTTGAACAGCCAGCCCGAACCGGCGGAACCGGCCGCCAGCGCCGAGACTGGCCGTGCCGAGACTGGCCGTGCCGAGCCAATGTCGGCGTTGCACATGGAAATGGATACCAAGCTCGACCTCGCCGTCGCCTACCAGGAAATCGGCGACAAGGAAGGCGCACGCGAATTGCTCGACGAAGTGCTGCGCGGCGGCAGCGACGAGCAGGTGGCCAAAGCTACTGCGATGAAAGAGCAGTTGATCTAAGCGCGCCTGATGTCGCTGCGCCTTGCGCTGGAGGTTCTATGAGGCGCTCCAGCCGCAGCGGTGCAAGCGATATAATGGCCGATTCGGAAATTCAGATTGGGCAGCAATTGAAACGGATCGCAATCGGCCTGCAGTACGACGGCACCGCCTGGCACGGCTACCAGAAACAGGAAAGCGGCCACACGGTGCAGGACCAGCTCGAACGGGCCCTGGAGAAATTCGCCAGGGTGCCGCTCGCTACTACCTGCGCCGGCCGCACCGATACCGGCGTCCATGCGCTGGAACAGGTGGTGCACTTCGATACCGACCTGTCGCGCGAGCCCAATGCCTGGCTGCGCGGCGTGAATGCCTTCCTGCCGCCGTCGATCGCGGTGCGCTGGGCCAAGGAACTGCCGGGCGACCCCGGCGTCAATGATTTCTTCCACGCCCGCTTCAGCGCGCGCGCCCGTACTTATCATTACGTGTTGTACAACAATCCCACCCGCTCGCCATTGCTCGAAGGGCGCGCCGGCTTTTATTTCCGTCCGCTCGACGTGGAACTGATGCAGCAGGCCGTGCCGCCGCTCTTGGGCTGGCACGACTTCACGGCATTCCGCGCGGCCCAGTGCCAGGCCAAGTCTCCCGTCAAGCTGATGCACGACATCCGCATCCAGCGTCACGGTGAGCTGGTGGTGTTTACCATTACCGCCAACGCCTTCCTGCACCACATGGTGCGCAACCTGGTCGGTTCGCTCGTGTACATCGGTACAGGCCGCCAGCGGCCCGAGTGGCTGGGCGAGTTGCTCGAATCAAAAGACCGCCACGCCGCCGCGCCCACCTTCATGCCCGACGGCCTGTACCTGGCCAAGATCGACTACGACCCCAAGTGGGAGCTGCCGCTCGAGACCACCGCGCCGCTGCCCTGGTTCTAAAGGAAACGCTCATGCAACGCACCCGAATTAAAATTTGCGGGCTGACCCGCGTGGAAGACGTGCAGGCGGCAGTGGCGCTGGGCGCCGACGCCATCGGTTTCGTGTTCTATCCGAACAGCCCACGCTACGTTACGCCCGAGCAGGCCGCCGCGTTGATCGCGGCCGTGCCGCCGTTCGTCACCTGCACCGGCCTGTTCGTCAACGCCACGCCGGAGCAGGTCGCGGCCGTGGTCAAGGTGGCGCCGGTATCGCTGGTGCAGCTGCATGGCGACGAGAGCATCGCCGAGTCGGCGGCGATCGCCGCAGCGTGCGGGCGACAGTTCCTGCGCGTGTTCCGGGTGAAACCTGACACCGCGCCCGCCGATTTGCTAGAATACGAGCAGCTATGCCGTGCCGCCAGTCCCTTGTTCACCAGCCTGTTGCTGGATACATATGTGGATGCTTATGGTGGCGCAGGAAAGGGTTTTGATTGGTCTCTCGTTCCAAAAGAGCTCGCGCCTCGGGTCGTTTTGAGTGGTGGCTTGAGCGTACACAACGCCACTGATGCGGTGGTGAGCGTACGCCCCTACGCGGTCGACATCAGCAGCGGTGTCGAAGCAGCGAAGGGGATCAAGGACGCCCGCAAGATTGCCGATTTTATCGCGGCGGTGCGGGCAGGAGATGACCAGCTCGACAGAGCAACCCTGAAAGAACACCACCATGAAAGCCTTGCCTGATATTGGCGCCGCCGCGCCCCTGTTCCACGCCACCGATTACGATTTCCCCAACGCCACCGGCCACTTCGGCCCCTACGGCGGCTCTTTTGTTGCCGAAACGCTCACGTATGCCTTGGCCGAGCTGAACGCTGCCTACGAGCGCTACAGCCACGACCAGGAATTCCTCGAAGAATTCCGTTACGAACTCAAGCACTTTGTCGGCCGTCCCTCGCCGATCTACCACGCCAAGCGCTGGTCCGAGATTGCCGGCGGCGCGCAAATCTATTTCAAGCGCGAAGACCTCAATCACACCGGCGCCCACAAGATCAACAACGTGATCGGCCAGGCGCTGCTGGCGCGCCGCATGGGCAAGCAGCGCATCATTGCCGAGACCGGCGCCGGCCAGCATGGTGTGGCCACCGCCACCATTTGCGCCCGCTTCGGCCTCGAATGCGTGGTGTACATGGGCAGCGAAGACGTCAAGCGCCAGGCGCAAAACGTCTACCGCATGAAGCTGCTCGGTGCGACCGTGGTGCCGGTGGAGTCCGGCTCGAAAACCCTCAAGGACGCGCTCAACGAAGCGATGCGCGACTGGGTCACCAACATTGAAAACACGTTTTATATCATCGGCACCGTGGCCGGTCCGCACCCGTACCCGATGCTGGTGCGCGACTTCCAGTCGGTGATCGGCGAGGAATGCCTGGTGCAGATGCCGGAAATGACGGGCCGCCAGCCGGACGTGGTGACCGCCTGCATCGGTGGCGGTTCGAACGCCATGGGCATTTTCTACCCGTATATCGACCAGAAACAGGTGCGCCTGGTGGGCGTGGAGGCAGCAGGCGAGGGCCTCGATGGCAACAAGCACGCGGCCTCGCTGACCAAGGGCTATCCGGGCGTGTTGCACGGCAATCGCACCTATCTGCTGCAGGACGAGAACGGCCAGATCATCGAGACCCATTCGGTGTCGGCCGGTCTCGACTACCCGGGCGTCGGTCCCGAGCATGCCTATTTAAAAGATATCGGCCGCGCCGAGTACGTCTCGATCACCGACGATGAAGCCTTGCAGGCATTCCACGATTGCTGCCATATCGAGGGCATCATTCCGGCACTCGAATCGTCACATGCGCTGGCTTATGCGGTGAAGCTGGCCGCTACGCTGCCCAAGGACAAGATCATCCTGGCCAACCTGTCGGGCCGGGGCGACAAGGACATGCATACGGTGGCGGAGCGGATGGGGCTCAATTTCAGCTGATTTTTCTGGCTTAGATCGTTTCCCACTCATTCTCGTAGAAAGCACACCATGTCCCGTATCGCCGCAACTTTTGCCGCCTTGAAAGAACAAAACAAGACCGCCCTGGTCACCTTTATTACCGCTGGCGACCCCGGTCCCGCGCTCACGGTGCCGCTGATGCACGCGCTGGTGGCCGGCGGCGCCGACATCATCGAACTGGGCGTCCCGTTCTCCGATCCGATGGCCGAAGGCCCGGTCATCCAGCGCGCCTGCGAGCGCGCGCTGGCGCACGGCGTCGGCATCCGCGACGTCTTTAATTACGTGGCCGAGTTCCGCCAGACCAACCAGACCACGCCGGTGGTGCTGATGGGCTACGCCAACCCGATCGAACGCATCGGCCCCGATGCCTTCATCGCGCAATCGCAGGCGGTGGGCGCCGATGGCGCCATCGTGGTCGATTATCCGCCGGAAGAGTGCGAAGACTTCGCTGCCGCCATGCGCGCGGCCGAACTCGACCTGATCTTCCTGCTGGCGCCGACCTCGACCGAGGAGCGCATCAAGCAGGTGGCCCGCGTTGGCGGCGGCTTCAGCTATTACGTCTCGCTCAAGGGCGTCACCGGCGCCGGCAATATCGACACCGTGGAAGTGGCGCAGCGCCTGGCCGCGATCCGCGAACACGTCTCGCTGCCGATCGGCGTGGGCTTCGGCATCCGCGACGGCGCCACCGCCCGCGCCGTGGCTGACGTGGCCGACGCCGTGGTGATCGGCAGCCGCATCATCCAGGAAATCGAGCAGCATGGCGCCGAGGGTGCCGTGGCAGCGGTGCAGACCTTCGTGGCTGGGATCCGCAGCGCATTGGACGCCTGATACGTTCTGGTCTACATCGCGGGTTCAGGCTATACCCTCGACATCAACGAACCAACCTTGCAAGAAAGACGGCGCCTGGAACAAGCACTGGAGCTTGAAAAAAAGCCTGCCGACATATAGAAACCTCCCTCTAAAGCAGCCTGGTTTCCATGACGAAAGTCTAAAATTAATGTATTGCAATGTTCGACAGGGTCGCCAGAAACGGCTACACTTCGGCCACGAGTAAGCTGCAAGGAGAAATTATGAGTTGGTTAGAGAAACTGCTGCCCCCGCGTATCCAGCGCACCGACGTTGCCGCGCGCAAAACCATGCCCGAAGGGCTGTGGGTCAAATGCCCGTCGTGCGAATCGGTTTTGTACCGCACCGACCTGGAGTCGAACCTGCACGTTTGCCCCAAGTGCGATCACCACATGCGCATCCGCGCCCGCGAGCGGCTCGACAGCCTGCTCGACGCCGGTGGCCGTTACGAGATCGGCATGGACACGCTGCCGGTCGATACCCTGAAGTTCAAGGACAGCAAAAAATATCCTGACCGCCTCAAGCAGGCCATGGAAGCCACCGGCGAAACCGACGCCATGATCGTCATGGGCGGCGCCATCCTCAGCATGCCGGTTGTCGTGGCGTGCTTCGAGTTCGACTTCATGGGCGGCTCGATGGGTTCCGTGGTGGGCGAGCGCTTCGTGCGCGGCGCGCAAGCGGCGCTGGAACAGAAAGTGCCGTTCATCTGCATCACCGCCACTGGCGGCGCCCGCATGCAGGAAGGCCTGCTGTCGCTGATGCAAATGGCCAAGACCACCTCGATGCTGACCAAGCTGTCCGAGAAAAAACTGCCATTCATCAGCGTGCTGACCGACCCGACCATGGGCGGCGTGTCCGCCTCGTTCGCCTTCATGGGCGACGTGGTGATGGCCGAGCCGAAAGCGCTGATCGGCTTTGCCGGCCCGCGCGTGATCGAGAACACCGTGCGCGAGAAACTGCCGGAAGGCTTCCAGCGCTCCGAGTTCCTGGTCACCAAGGGCGCCATCGACATGATCGTCGACCGCCGCAAGATGCGCGAAGAAATCGCCCGCTTGCTGGCACTGCTGCAAAATCAACCCTTAGAAGTAATAGCCTAAAGGTACCGCGCAGTAGGTTTGCGAGGTTCCCACCACGCGGCGCGCAATCGGATATGATCCTGCGCGCCGTTTCTTATTTCAGAGCCCCACATGTCCAATCTCCCCACCACCTTGCCCGCCTGGCTTGCGCTGCTCGAATCGCGCCATGCCGAAACCGTCATCAACATGGGTCTCGACCGCGTGCTTGCGGTCAAGCAGCGCCTGCAACTGGCATTTACCTGCCCGGTGATCATGGTGGCCGGAACCAATGGCAAGGGCTCCACCTGCGCCATGCTCGAATCGATCCTGCTGCGCGCCGGCTACAAGGTGGGGCTGTACATCAAGCCGCACTTCCTCGACTTCAACGAGCGCGCCCGCGTCAATGGCGAACTGGCCACCGACGCGCAACTGGTCGAAGCGTTCAACGCGGTCGAGGCCGCACGCGGCGACACCACGCTCACGTACTTCGAGTTCACCACCCTGGCCATCATGCGCCTGCTGGCCGGCGCCGGCATGGACGTGGTGATCCTGGAAGTGGGGCTCGGCGGGCGCCTGGACGCGGTCAACATCGTCGACGCCGACGTGTCGATCGTCACCAGCGTCGATATCGACCACACCGATTACCTGGGCGACACGCGCGAAGCCATCGGCTTCGAAAAGGCGGGCATCTTCCGCGCTGGCAAGGTAGCGATCTGTTCCGACCCGGTGCCGCCGCAAACCCTGATCGACCATGCCGAGGCGATCGGCGCCGACCTGTGGCTGATGGGCCGCGACTTCAATTATTCGGGCGACAAGCAGCAGTGGAACTACGGCGGCCGCGCGCAGCGCCGCAATTCGCTGGCGTATCCGAGCCTGCGCGGCGCCAACCAGATCCTCAACGCCTGCGCGGCGCTGGCCGCACTCGAAGCGCTGCGCATCGAATTGCCGGTGGGCGCGCAGGAAGTGCGCACCGGCCTGGTGACGGTGGAACTGCCGGGCCGCTTCCAGGTGCTGCCGGGCCGGCCGACCGTGATCCTCGACGTCGCCCATAATCCGCACGCGGCCTCGGCGCTGAACCAGAACCTCGGCAACATGGGCTTTCACCCGTACACGTTTGCCGTATTCGGCTCCATGCAGGACAAGGATATCGACGGCGTGATCGCCGCCATGTCCGAGCATGTCGATCACTGGTGCCTGGCCACCCTGCCATCGCCGCGCTCGGCCACGGCGTCGGAACTGGCAGCGAAGGTGCAGCTGGTGCAGGAAGACAAGGCCGAACGGACCATCAATATCTTCGACGATCCGGCGGCAGCGTACGCAAATGCGGTCAGCCGGGCCGGGGAGAATGATAGAATTGTGGTCTTTGGATCTTTCCTCACCGTGGCCGGCGTCATGGCAGCGCGAAAATCCTCATTCCATTGAACACACAGGACTGAAATCACGCATGGGCTTGTTCTCGAAATTCGGCAAAAACAAGCAAGAATCCGCCCAGGACAGCGGCTATTACACCAGTGCCGATGACCAGGCCGCGCTCGAGCGTGCCCGGTCCAAGCGCGCTTCGTCCACCGACGGTCCGCGCCGCCGCTCGCGCGACCGCGAAGCGGACGATCCGGTCTTGCCCGAAAAAAAACGCGCGCGCCGCCGCCTGGTGGGCGCCATCGCCCTGGCGCTGGCCGTGGCCGTCGGTTTGCCGATGGTGCTCGATTCCGAGCCCAAGCCGCTGGCGTCCGATATCGATATCAAGATCCCCTCGAAAGAGCGAGCGGCCACCGCCAGCGGCGAGCGCCGCGCTACAACCATTCCCGACAGCGATACGCTCGACAGCAGCGAGGAAATCGTCGAAGACACCAAGCCCGGCGCCAAGCCTGCTGCTGCCGCTGCTGCCAAGCCGGACACCGGTCTGTCGGCGCAGGCGCAGGCGCATTCCGACGAACTGGACCGTTCAGTGGCTGCCAGCGAAGCGCGCGCCGAGGCCGAGGCCGATGCCCGCAACCGCCAGGAGGCCGACCGCCGCGCCGAGCTCGAGCGCCGACGCGAGGCCGAGCGCAAGCTGGCCGCCGCCAAGACCGATGCCAGGGTAGACGCGGACGCCAAGGCCAGGGCCCGCGAAGAAGCGGAAGCCAAGGCAAAAGCCCGCGAAGAAGCCAAAGCCAGGGCCGACGCCCGCGCCGAAGCGGAGCGCAAGCTGGCCGAGTCGCGCGCGGCGGAGGCGAAAGCTGCCGAAGCCAAGGCCGCCGCCAAGCCCGCTGCCGAGAGCAAGCAGGCGCAGGATGCGCGTGCGCTGGCCATCCTGGAAGGCAAGTCCGCCAAGCCTGCCGCTGCGGCGGAATCGGGCCAGAAATTCGTGCTGCAAGTGGCCGCGCTAAGCGACCAGGCCAAGGTCAGCGAACTGCGCGAGCGCCTCAAGCAGGCCGGCATCAGTTCGTACACGCAAAAAGCGCCGTCGGGCGAGGTCACGCGCGTGCGCGTGGGCCCGTTCAGCAGCAAGGAAGAGGCGGAAAAAGTCCGCGCCAAGCTGCAAAGCATGGGCCTGGCTGGCCGCCTGGAAACCGTCTGACCTGGCTGCACTGTCTGTCGTGACCATCTTCGACTACCTGGTGATCTTCGTGCTGGCCGCGTCGGTCGTGATCAGCATGGTGCGCGGACTGGTCAAGGAAGTGCTGTCGCTGGTGGGCTGGATCGTGGCGTTCGTGGTGGCCAACGCCTACGCGGCGCAACTGGCGGTCATGCTGCCGGCAGTCGTGCCCGGGGAGGTACTGCGGCTGATCCTGGCGTTCATCGCCCTGTTCATCGGCGCGCGGATCCTGATGGGTTTGCTGTCGATGGTGCTGGGCGCCTTGCTCGACGCCGGTGGCCTGAGCCTGTTCGACCGCCTGCTCGGCGCCGTGTTCGGCCTGGGCCGTGGCCTTGTAATCGTGCTGGCCGCCGTCATCTTGGGTGGAATGACGGCATTGCCGCAAGAAGAACTCTGGAAGAATGCGCTGCTCAGCCCGTACTGCGAGCTGGGAGCGCGCGTGGTCAAGGACTACCTTCCCGCTGCCATGGCGCAGCATGTGAATTTTTGAAGTTTGAATTTGTGAATTGAATCAACGTTTTTAAATCTGCAAGTCCAGTCCAGGAGCATCAACATGTGTGGCATCGTCGGCGTCGTCTCCCATCAACCTGTCAACCAACTGCTGTATGACGCATTGCTGCTGTTGCAGCATCGCGGCCAGGATGCGGCAGGTATCGCTACCAATCACAGCAGCATGTTCGCCATGCACAAGGCCAATGGCCTGGTGCGCGACGTGTTCCGTACCCGTAATATGCGTACGCTGCAAGGCAACTCGGGCATCGGCCACTGCCGTTATCCGACCGCCGGTTCGTCGAGCGAGGAAGAAGCGCAGCCGTTCTATGTCAACGCACCGTTCGGCATCACGCTGGCCCACAACGGCAACCTGACCAACTGGGAACAGCTCAAGGAAGAGATGTTCAAGAACGACCGCCGCCACATCAACACCGATTCCGATTCGGAAGTGTTGCTCAACGTGTTGGCGCACGAAATCCAGAAGGCCACGGTCGATATCTCGATCGATGCCGAAACCATTTTCCAGGCGGTGACCGTGCTGATGCGCCGCGTGCGCGGCGGCTATGCCGCCGTGGCGCAAATCGCCGGCGTCGGCTTGCTGGCCTTCCGCGATCCGTACGGCATCCGTCCGCTGTGCCTGGGCATCAATGAAACCGAGCAGGGCAACGAGTACCTGATCGCCTCCGAATCGGTGGCGCTCGAAGGCATGGGCTTCCGCTTCGTGCGCGACATCGCCCCGGGCGAAACCGTCTTCATCGACAACGACAAGCAGCTGCACACGCGCCAGTGCGCCGACAACCCGTCGCTCAATCCGTGCGTGTTCGAATTCGTGTACCTGGCCCGCCCCGACTCCGTGATCGACGGCGCCTCGGTGTACAGCACCCGCCTGAAAATGGGCGAGTACCTGGCCAAGAAAATCGTGCGCGAAGGCCTGGCCGACGATATCGACGTCGTCATGCCGATTCCCGATTCGTCGCGTCCGGCTGCCATCCAGCTGGCGCTGGCGCTGGGCAAGGAGTACCGCGAAGGTTTCATTAAAAACCGCTACATCGGCCGTACCTTCATCATGCCGGGCCAGGCGGCACGCAAGAAATCCGTGCGCCAGAAACTGAACGCGATTCCTGACGAGTTCAAGGACAAGGTCGTGCTGCTGGTCGATGACTCCATCGTGCGCGGCACCACCAGCCGCGAGATCGTGCAGATGGCGCGCGACTCCGGCGCCAAGAAAGTGATTTTCGCTTCGGCTGCGCCACCGGTGATCTACCCGAACGTGTACGGTATCGACATGCCGACCCGCGACGAGCTGATCGCCCACGGCCGCACGGTGGAAGAAGTGTGCCGCGAGATCACCGCCGACGCCCTGGTGTACCAGGACATCGACGCGCTCAAGCAGGCCATTTCCGACGTCAACCCGGAACTGACCAACTTCGAGGCATCGTGCTTCGACGGCGTCTACATCACCGGCGACGTCAGCCGCGAATACCTGGACAAGCTGGAGAACGAGCGCAACAACCCGACCAAGGCTGCCAAGCCCGAAGACGCAGGTCGGTCGCAGCTGAACCTGAACCTGGCCGCCGCCGAGGGCTGATGACTGCGGGGTGACTCCCCGCCTGCCTAAACCACGCCTGTTGCTGCAATTTTGTCATTCCCGCGCAGGCGGGAATCCATGCCGAGCCTGAATGCATAGGGTCTATGGATTCCCGCTTTCGCGGGAATGACGGCTCTTAGGATAGCAATGAACGATAAAAAAACTTACGGCTTTACCACCACCATCCTGCACAACGACCGCCAGAAGGGCATCGAGCACGGATCGCTGCACAAGCCGATCCATACGTCGGTCGCGTTCGGCTATGCCGATGCGCGCCAGCTGGCGTCGGTCTTCCAGGGCAAGGAGCCGGGCTTCCGGTACGGTCGCCAGGGCAACCCCACCATCGCCGCGCTCGAAGACAAGGTGAACCAGATGGAGCAGGGCGTGGGCACGATCTGCTTCGCCACCGGCATGGGCGCGATCGGCGCCGTGTTCCAGGCGCTGCTGCGCACCGGTGACCACGTGGTGTCGTCGTCGTTCTTGTTCGGTAATACCAACAGCCTGTGGCAAACCACCATGGCGCAGGGCGTGGGCGTATCGTTCGTCGACGCCACCGACGTCGCCAACGTCGAAGCGGCGATTACCGACAACACCCGCGTGGTGTTTGTCGAAACCATCGCCAACCCGCGCACGCAGGTGGCCGACCTCAAGCGTATTGGCGCACTGTGCCAGGCGCGCGGCATCCTGTACGTGGTCGATAACACCATGACCACGCCGTATTTGTTCCGGCCGAAAGCGGTCGGTGCCGGCCTGGTGGTCAATGCGCTGACCAAGTCGATCGGCGGCCACGGCAATGCGCTCGGCGGCAGCCTGACCGATACCGGCGCCTACGACTGGACCCGGTTCCCCAACATCTACGAGAACTACAAGAAGGCGCAGCCGCTGCAGTGGGGCCTGGCGCAAATCCGCGCCAAGGCGCTGCGCGACTTCGGTGCGTCCCTGGCGCCCGAGGCGGCGCACCACATTGCCGTCGGCGCCGAAACCCTGGCGCTGCGCATGGAACGCACCAGCAGCAACGCTCTGGCGCTGGCCACATTGCTGGAGTCGGACGAGCGGGTGGCGGCGGTGTACTACCCGGGCCTGGCATCGCATCCGCAGCATGGCATCAGCTCCGAGCTGTTCCGCAAGCACGGTTCGCTGCTGAGCTTTGAACTGAAGGAGGGCATCGATTGCTTCGACTTCCTCAACCGCCTCAAGCTGGCGATTCCGGCCTCGAACCTCGGCGACACGCGCACCCTGATCATCCCGGTGGCGCACACGATCTTCTTTGAAATGGGCGCCGAGCGGCGTGCATCGATGGGGATCGCGGAGTCGCTGATACGGGTGTCGGTCGGCATCGAAGATGAGGACGATTTGCTGGAAGACTTCAGCTGCGCGCTCGAAGGTTGTTAAAAATATGGACCGCTGCGGCGGTCCATGTTTTTTAGTGCCAGGTGCGCATCAGGCCTACTGCCAGGCCTTCAAGAGCAAACTCGTCCGCCTCCGGATCGACCTTGATGATCTTGAACTCCGGGTTCTCCGGCAGCAGTTCCACCAGCGAACCGGTCTTGCGATAGCGCTTGACCGTTACCTCGTTGCCGATCCGCGCCACCACGATCTGGCCGTTCTTGGCGCTGTCGATTTTTTTCACGGCCAGCAGGTCGCCGTCCATGATGCCGGCGTCGCGCATCGATTCGCCGCGCACCTTGAGCAGGTAGTCGGGCTTGGCCGAGAACATGGCAGGATCGACGCTGTAGTTCGCCTCGAGGTTTTCCTGCGCCAGCATGGGCGAGCCGGCAGCCACGCGGCCGATCAGCGGCAGCGACATCATCAGCGAAGGCGGCACCCTGGACGCGGCCGGTTCGGCATGGACGCCGAGCAGGCGAATGCCGCGCGACGTTCCGGCCGCGATTTCGATCGCGCCCTTGCGCGCCAGCGCCTGTAAGTGTTCTTCGGCGGCATTGGCCGATTTGAAACCCAGTTCGTTGGCGATTTCGGCGCGCGTGGGCGGGAAGCCGGTGTTTTCGATGGCGTCCTTGATCAGATTGAGAATTTGTTCCTGGCGTGCGGTGAGCTTGATCATGGGCGTGGTCAGTAAAAAATGGGCTGTGTATATAGACAGTCTGTATTTTTGTACAGTATGACCGCCAATGCAAGGGAATTTCTTGCTTTGGGCGAAATAATGTGAAAAAAGTTGTTACACAGGGGATTCTGCCGCGCTCCCCTATGAGAAATCAGCGCGCTGCCCCTTGCGGCTGGATCACGAATCGCACGCCGATGTCACGTTTGGCGCCCGGTTTAAGGGTAAATCCGCTGGTCACCCAGCTGGCGTACTGTTCGCCCTGCAGTTGCCCGCTCGGCATGGCTTGCCAGCTATCGAGCGGGGTGCGGCCGTCCGGTTGCAGCCGCAGCGCCGGCGCTTCGCCGTTCGCGCGCGCCACCTCCACCGATCCCAGCGTGCCCGGGCGCGGCTTGACGGTGCTGCTGCTGGCCTGCCGTTCCTCGGCCGAGGCGCCGAAGCCTTGTTGCTCGAACACCATCGGCATGCTGGCGGACACAACCTGCACCGGTTGCCTGCCCCGGTTGATCAGCGTAAAGCGCAGCACTAGCGTGCCGCGCTCATTGAGCCAGCGTCGCTCCACCGCAAGCGGCACGCTGGCGCCTAGGTCGGCGCCCATGCTGGCGCTGATATCGGCAGCGGCCAGCGCCCGGCCTGCCGGCAGTACGCGGATCGGCCGGCGCGCCTCGAACGAGGTGTAAGTGCGCTCGGCGCCGTTGCCGGTGCGGACGGTCAGGGCCAGGTCGCCCAGGTGGCGGTAGCCATTGCCCTGGCGCGCGTCTTCGCGCGGGCCGGGCACGAAATCGAAGCTGGGGTCGAGCACGGGCGTGAGGCGCGCCAGGGTCTGGGTGTCGGTGCGCAGCGCGAACAGCAGGGCAGGGGTGCTGTAGGCGCGGGTCTTGATGGGCGCCGGTTCGTGTGGTGCAGCAGTCAGGGCGGGCGGAGAGAGCAGCAGGGCGGGCAGCGCCGCAAGTGCCATCAGATGCTTCATGATCATGTTCCCAGGACAAGAAAATCGCACTGTAGCACCGGCAACACCAGGCTGGCGTTCCGCTGAAAAAGCTGCTATAGTCGCGGGCTTACCTCTTCCCACACCTGTCTTGACGCCAGGGTGGGCTATATTCACAAGTCCTTAAGGGAGTTTTCATGCGTCACTACGAAATCGTATTTATCGTCCACCCGGACCAGAGCGAGCAAGTGCCCGCGATGATCGAACGTTACAAAACCACTGTAACGACCCGCGGTGGCTCCGTGCACCGTGTTGAAGATTGGGGCCGTCGTCAGATGGCTTACTCGATCCAGAAACTGGCCAAAGCACACTACATCTGCCTGAACATCGAATGCGACAACGAGACCCTGGTCGAGCTGGAAACCGCATTCAAATTCAATGATGCCGTGCTGCGTCACCTGACCGTCAAGCTGAAGAAAGCGGAAACCGCTCCTTCGCCAATGATGAAGTCGGTACAACGTGAAGATGCTGCCAAATCGCATCGCACCGAAGCCCCAGCAGCTGCTCCAGCTCCTGCCGCAGCCTAATTGTTTCAAGGAACCGAGCTGAACCAGCTCCAGTTCACTGCCCTCATTGCCGAACGTGACGCCTTGCGTTACACCCCGGCAGGCATGCCGATCATTAATGCTGTGCTCCAGCATCGGTCGCAGCAAATGGAGGCGGGAATCGCCCGGTTGAGCGAGTTTGAAATTGCTGCGGTTGCCGCAGGCGAGATTTCAGGCAAGTTCAATATGGCGCCCCTGGGCGGGGTGTACCAGTTCACCGGGTTCCTGAACAAGAAGACGCGCAATAGCAAAAGCCTGGTGTTTCACATCATTGATTTTAGTGCTGTCACAGACAGCTCAATTTAAATACAGGAGCCTCACATGGCATTCGGTAAAAAGTTCGACAAAAACAAGCTCAAGCTGAAAGAAAAGCGTAAGCAACAAAACCCACTGTTCAAGCGCAAGAAGTTCTGCCGCTTCACCGCCGCTGGCGTGGAGCAAGTGGACTACAAAGACGTAGACACCCTGAAAGACTTCGTCCAGGAAAATGGCAAGATCATGCCAGCACGTCTGACCGGCACCAAGGCGCACTACCAGCGTCAAGTGGACACCGCGATCAAGCGCGCCCGTTATCTGGCCCTGCTGCCATACACCGATCTGCACCACGCTTAATTGCGTAGTTTAGACAAGCATCTGGAGAAGAACTATGCAAATCATTCTGTTGGAAAAAGTCGTTAACCTGGGCAACCTGGGTGAAGTCGTTAAAGTCAAAGACGGTTACGCACGTAACTTCCTGATCCCGCAAAAAATGGCTCGCCGCGCTACCGCTGCTGCCGTTGCGGAATTCGAAGTCAAGCGCGCTGAACTGGAAAAAGCTGCTGCCGCCAAGCTGGCTGCTGCTCAAGCTCAAGGCGAGAAACTGAACGGCATGACCGTGACCGTTTCGCAAAAAGCTGGTGTTGACGGCCGTCTGTTCGGCTCGGTCACCAACTTCGACATCGCTGAAGCGCTGACCAAGGTTGGTTTCGCTGTCGAGAAATCGGCTGTGCGCCTGCCAACCGGTCCTCTGAAGACCACCGGCGAGTTCCCAGTGAGTGTTGCTCTGCACACCGACGTGATCGCTGAAGTGACCGTTGCTGTTGTAGGCGAAGCTGCCTAAGACTTGCATGGGCTGCGGCCCATCGAGTTGGTACTATCCAAGAAAAAAGCCGGGTTCGCCCGGCTTTTTTTCGCCCCGTTTTTTTTGTTGCAGTGCCTAAGCAGGTATAATTCGCGCCATGAACGCCCCCTCCGATCCGCAAGTCGATTCGCTCCGCGTCCCGCCGCATTCCATCGAAGCAGAACAGTCCGTCATTGGCGGCCTGCTGCGCGATAACGCCGCGTTCGACCGTATCGCCGACATGATGAACCCGGACGATTTCTACCGTTACGATCATCGCATCATCTTCGAACAGATCGTCAAGATGATCAACGCGTCCAAGCCGGCCGACGTGATCACCGTGTTCGAGACGCTGACGCAACTGGGCAAGGCCGACGACGTCGGCGGCCTGATGTACCTGAACGCGATGGCGCAAAACACGCCATCGGCAGCGAACATCCGCCGCTATGCCGAGATCGTGCGCGATCGCTCGATCCTGCGCCAGCTGATCACGGTGGCCGACGAAATCTCGGGCCAGGCGTTCAGCCCGCAAGGCAAGGAAGTCAAGCAGATGCTCGACGAGGCCGAATCGAAGATTTTCGCCATTGCCGAGCAGGGCGCTCGCGGCGCCGCCGGCTGGCTCGCGGTGCAGCCGCTGCTCACGCAAGTGGTCGAGCGCATCGACGAACTGTATTCGCGCGACAACCAGTCCGAAATTACCGGCGTGCCCACCGGCTTTATCGACCTCGACCGCATGACGTCGGGCCTGCAGGGCGGCGACCTGGTGATCGTGGCCGGCCGTCCGTCGATGGGCAAGACCGCGTTTTCGGTCAACATCGGCGAGAACGTCGCGATCGAAGCGGGTTTGCCGGTGGCGATCTTCTCGATGGAGATGGGCGGCGCCCAGCTGGCCATGCGTATGCTCGGCTCGGTCGGCCAGCTCGACCAGCACCGCCTGCGGACCGGCCGCCTCAACGACGAAGACTGGCCGCGCCTGACCCACGCGATCCAGAAGATGAACGACGCCCAGTTGTTCATCGACGAAACCCCGGCCTTGAATCCGATCGAGATGCGCGCGCGCGCGCGCCGTCTGGCGCGCCAGTGCGGCAAGCTCGGCCTCATCATCGTCGACTACCTGCAGCTGATGCAGGGTTCCAAGCAGGGCGACAACCGTACCGCTGAAATTTCCGAGATCTCGCGCTCGCTCAAGGGCCTGGCCAAGGAACTCGGCTGCCCGGTGATCGCGCTGTCGCAGCTGAACCGCTCGCTGGAACAACGCCCCAACAAACGCCCCATCATGTCCGACCTGCGCGAATCGGGCGCTATCGAGCAGGATGCGGACGTGATCATTTTCCTGTACCGCGACGAGGTGTACAACCCTGACTCGCCGGATAAAGGAACGGCCGAAATCATTATCGGTAAGCAGCGTAACGGCCCGATCGGCTCGGTACGGCTTACCTGGATCGGCCAATATACCAAGTTTGGCAATTACGTCGGTAACCTGGCGCTCTACCAGGGCGATTAAGCCCGGAAAGACCCAGAACGACGCATCTTTACGCCGCGCCCGTACCCCGGGCCGGCAACCTGTAGTAATGACGAATCATTGATCGGAGAAAGACATGTTTGGACGCTTGATGCCCACCGAGGGCAAATTTTTTGACCTGTTTAACCAACACGCCGACCTGTGCGTCAAGGGTGCAAAAGAAATGCTGGGCCTGATGTCCAACTTCGACGACCTGGAAAATCGCGTGCATGCGATCGAAAGCATCGAAAAGCAGGCCGACAAGATCACCTACCAGACCGTGGACCTGCTGCACAAGACCTTCATCACCCCGATCGACCGCGACGACATCCACAAGCTGATCACCCGCCAGGACGACATCCTCGACCTGCTGGAGGACGCCGCCCAGACCGTCTCACTGTACGACCTGCACTCGGTCACCCCGGAAGCGCAGCGCCTGGCCGAACTGGTGCTGGCCTGTACCGAGAAGGTCCAGGCGGCCGTGGCCCTGCTGCATAACATGGACAACTCGCGCGAAATCGTCGCCATCTGCGAAGAAATCGACCGCCTGGAATCGGACGCCGACCACGTGATGCGCGCTGCCATGTCCAAGCTGTTCCGCGACGAACCCGATGTGCGCAACCTGATCAAGATGAAAGCCATCTACGAGATCCTGGAAACCGTGACCGACCGTTGCGAAGATGTGGCCAACATCATCGAAGGCATCATCGTCGAAAACGCGTAAGCTCAACAGAAAAAGAATAACAGATGAATTCCATCCAAATCAGCATCTGGGTGCTGGGCATTTTGATCGCCCTGGCACTGGTGTTTGACTTCATGAACGGCTTCCACGACGCCGCCAATGCGATCGCCACGGTGGTCTCCACCGGCGTGCTGAAACCGCAAACGGCCGTGGCCATGGCCGCTGCCTTCAACTTCATTGCCATTTTCGTGTTCCACCAGCTGACGGTGGCCGCCACGGTGGGCAAGGGCACCATCGATCCCTCGGTGGTCGACCAGTACGTGATCTTCGGCGCGCTGGTTGGCGCCATTGTCTGGAACGTGGTCACCTGGTACTACGGCATTCCGTCGTCGTCGTCGCACGCGCTGATCGGCGGCCTGGTGGGCGCAGCGGTGGCCAAGAGCGGTACCGGCGCCCTCATTTCCGCGGGCCTGATCAAGATCGTCGCCTTCATTGTGCTCGCCCCCGTCATGGGCTTCATCTTCGGCTCGATCATGATGCTGATCGTGTCGTGGATTTTCGTGCGGTCCACGCCGCGCCGGGTCGATAAATGGTTCCGCCGCCTGCAACTGGTGTCCGCTGCCTCGTACAGCCTGGGTCACGGCGGCAATGACGCGCAAAAAACCATCGGCATCATCTGGATGCTGTTGATTGCCGCCGGCTATTCGCAGGCCGGCGACGCCGAGCCGCCGCTGTGGGTGATCATCTCGTGCTACACGGCGATCTCGTTCGGCACGCTGTTCGGCGGCTGGCGCATCGTCAAGACCATGGGCCAGAAGATCACCAAGCTCAAGCCGGTGGGCGGCTTCTGCGCCGAATCGGGCGGTGCTGTCACCCTGTTCGTGGCCACGGCACTGGGCGTGCCGGTCTCCACCACCCACACCATCACCGGCGCCATCGTCGGCGTGGGCGCCTCACAAAAGATGTCTGCCGTGCGCTGGGGCGTGGCCGGCAACATTGTCTGGGCCTGGATCTTCACGATTCCGGCATCGGCGTTCGTGGCGGCGATTGCCTGGTGGGCTGGACGTCACATTCTGTAAATCTATAAAGGGAGCTGCGGCTCCCTTTTTTCATCATGCCAAAAATTGAATTCAAGCAGTTGCTGGAGCTGGCGTTGGTTTCCCAGGCGGTCACCGGCGACTGCACCTGCAATCAGGTGCCGCTGGCAGCCTGGCAAGCGCTGCCGATGACCCTCGAGCTGGACCGATTCGATGAAGTGGGCACGCTGGTGGACGATCCGTACGACGAACCGGCGTTTGCCGAATACCACCCGCACGGCACCCGCTACGACAGCCCGGACGCCCCGATCGCGCCGCGCTACTATCCCTGCAACATCAGCCAGGTAGCCCGCTGCCGCGACTGCGGCCGGCACTACCTGCGCTACAACGAGGCGGGCGGGTACTTTACCGAGTTGCGGATCAGGGCGTTACAGCCGGAGTTGTTGGTGGATGCCCCTTTGTAAGCTTGTCGTACGCCGCCAGCAAACTCTGGTGCAGCGCGCTGCCTTCGAAGTTGGGGCCCAGGGCCTCGAGGCCGAAGAAGCGTTGGGAGCCGTCGAGCAGCGCTTCGGCCAGTTCCAGCGTGGGGGCGCCGTACAGCAGTGCGAGCGCCTGGCGGTAGTTGTCCGGTTCGTCCAGCTTGAGGATGGTTTCGATGCAGCGGTACACCAGCAGGCGCGGCGCTGGCAGGTCGCGGTAGTGGCGGATCCAGTCGCAGCCTTCCAGCACCGCTTCTTCGTCGCCAACCACCAGCGCCAGCAGGGTTTTCAGTTCGCCGAGGCGCAGCTGTTTCCAGGGCGTGCCGGCTGGCACCGCCAGGCCCAGGATTTCCCACACCGGCCGCTCGTCGTTCAGGTGCGATGTTTGCAGTTCGGCCAGCAGCGACGTGCATTCCTGCACCGAGAGATCGTGCAGGCGCGCCAGCAGCGGACGCAGCGTATTGCCGGCGCTGTTGTTCTCCCACTCGAGGTCGTCGAGTGGATAGATTTCCGAAAATCCCGGCACCAGGATGCGGCAGCTGTAGATGCCTTGCTCGTCGAAATCGGCCACGTAAATATCCTTGCCTTCGGCGTGCAGCGCATCGACCAGCCACTGGTAGTCGCCGGTGGTGGTGGTGCTGAAGTTCCAGTCGACGAACGGGTAGTCGGAGGTATCGCTGAAGAAGTCCCAACTGATCACGCCGCTCGAGTCGACGAAGTGGATCTCGAGGTTGGTCACCGCGTTAATTTCAGTCATGTCGAAACCCGGTTCGGGCAAGCCGGCCAGCGCTTCGAGCGGGCGCCCTTGCAGCAGCTCGGTCAGTGCGCGCTCCAGCGCGATCTCCAGGCGCGGATGGGCGCCGTAGGACGACAGCACGCCCTGGTCGGCGGAATTGACCAGGGTGACGTTCATGACCGGGTACTTGCCGCCCAGCGAAGCATCTTTGACCAGCACGCCGAAGCCGGCCGCGCGCAGCGCTTCGATGCTGGCGCGCAGGCGCGGGAAGCGGGCGATCACGTCGTCCGGCACGTCCGGCAGGCACAGGCCTTCGGCGATGATGCGGTACTGGATGGCGTGCTCGAAGATTTCGGCCAGGGCCTGGGCGCGTGCTTTGTTGAGCGTGTTGCCGGACGCCATGCCGTTACTCACGTACAGATTGCCGATGATGTTGACCGGGATATACGTGGTGGCGCCATCGCGCAGACGCGTGTAGGGCAGGGCGCAGATGCCGCGCGCGCTGTTGCCGGAATTGATGTCGATGAGCGCGCTGGCGGGAATGTCGCCTTGCGGGTTGTAGAGCGCATGCAGCTCCGGGTTGAGCACGTCTGCCGGCCAGCTGCCATCGGTGGCCGGTGCGAACCATTTTTCGCGCGGATGGTGCACCACCGGTGCGCTGGCGCGGGCTGTGCCCAGGTGATAGTGGGTCCAGAAATAATGCGTGCTCAGGCGCTCGGCGAATTCGCCCCAGGCGCTGGCGCGCGCGGCCAGTTCGGTGGCGCCCTTGCCGTTGGCGTACAGTAGCGGGCAGTCGCGGTCCTGCAGGCGCAGCGACCACACGCCGTTGACAGACTGCTGCGCAGCCAGTTCGTCGAGCAGGAAGCCGCGCGCAGCCAGCCTGGTCTGCACGTTGGCGATGGTCGTCTCGAGGGCAAGGTCTTTACCCGGGATAAAGGTTTCGGTAGTCATCGAAGGCTCTCGGTAAAGGGGAAGTGGGGCAGGGCTTGCTGCCAGCATACCCCAATGCGAGCATGCCTTGTCGCCCGGGTCAGGTACAATATGCTGCAACGCGCCATGACCTGAAGCGAGCGTTTCCGGGATACCACCGCACGATTACGCAGGGCTTAAATGTGGGATAGCTCCTACGTAAGAATACTCCATTGGCTGCTTACCGACATGCCCCCCGGCGGGCACAATACGGGCTGGATTCAAACAGCAAAGCAGAACATGAAAATCATCGATCAGCGTTACATGGACAGCGACAATCGCTACTCCACCCAGCCATGCCTTCTCAGTATTCTCGAAGTTGACGACGCACCTGCCAACCCGGTCGCCATGGCTTCGCTCGACCAGCGTTTGCTGGCATTGCTGCCGGGCGTGCGCAACCAGGCCGCGATGGTCGGTTTGCGCGCCGAAGGCGTGCCGCAAATCGTGCGCGTGGTGCAGCAGGTCGCAATGGAATTGCGCCGCCTGGCGCTCAATGAAGTGTCGGTCGGTTTTGTCGGCGTGGTGCCGCGCACCCGTGGCCGCTACCGCCTGGTGCTGCCTTACGGCGCCACCGCCAAGAACGCCGCCGCGCCGGCGCTGCGCATCGCCACCCAGATGGTGTCGGCCCTGCGCGCAGGTAAATCGTTCAACTTGCAGGCTGCCGTGGCGCGCCTGCGTGCACTGGCCGACCGCCGCTCGCTGCCGCGTGGCGCGGCGCTTGCTGCCGCCGCCTGATCCGCCCCCGCATCGCTGCGCCGGGTATTTCCCGTGATGCCGGGGCTGCGGCGGACCGGCACTGGCCCGGTCATATTCAGCAGCGGTGCCGGCTCAGTCCAGCACAACCTGCAGCCCCTCGTAAGCCAGCTTCACCGTCAATTTTCCCAGGCGCCCCGCGTGGCGCGCCATCACTTCTGCAAACACCGCTTCCAGTTCGTCATCGCTGCGGGTGGGCTCGTGGTGGGTGCAATACAGCGCCTGCGCGCCGCAGCGCAGCGCTAATTCAATCGCCTCATCGAACGTGCCGTGCCCCCAACCCTGCTTGGCCGGGTACTCTTCCCTCGTGTAGGAACAATCGACGATCAAGGCATCGACGCCAGCGACCAGGCGATCGATGGCAGCCGTGCGTGCGCGCACTTGCTGTTCGGCTGCCGCATGCGCGGGGTGGTCTGCGGGATGAGCGTTGTAGAACGGTTCGTGATCGCCGGTGAAGAACACCGACCTGCCGAGGCAGTCGATGCTGTCGCCGAGATTGATCACCGGGTGGTTCATGACCACGTTGGAGATGGTGGCGTCGCCCACCGTGATGGGCGCGCCTGCGACCAGCGACCGGTACTCGATGGTGGCGCTCATTTGCGTTTCGCTGACCGGGAAGTAGCTGTTTTGCAGCTGCACGTTCATCACGTGTTCAATGCCATGGCCGGTGTCGGGGTCGGTCACGCCGTGCAGGTTTCAACCTGGTCAAGGGCGGCTTGCGTTCGCTGTCGGGCTTGCTGGGCAAGCGCAACAAGGAAAAGTTCAGCCTGAAGACCCCGGTTGCCACCATCGGCATCCGCGGCACGCCGGACAAGTCTGGCGGCGTCGATTGCGAGGTGCGCTAGATTTCGCTTGACCTTCCCATCGTTGGATAGTTGATCCTGTATGCATACTCCATGCATACAGGATTTTTACCATGCAAAACCCCGTTCAACACACCTTGTCGTTCGGCGTCGACGGCATGACTTGCGCGTCGTGCGCCGGCCGGGTCGAGAAGGCGCTGGCCGGCGTGCCCGGCGTGGTTGACGCCAGCATCAACCTGGCCACCGACACGGCGCGCGTCACCAGCAGCACGCCGATTGCGCTGGCGCCGCTGCAGGCGGCGGTGGAGAAGGCCGGCTATGCGCTGGTTACCAGCGAGATCGACCTGGGCATCGAAGGCATGACCTGCGCCTCGTGCGTGGGACGGGTGGAAAAGGCGCTGCTCAAGGTGCCCGGCGTGCATGCCGCCAGCGTCAACCTGGCCACCGAAAGCGCGCGCGTCAAGGTCAGCGGCGTGGAAGCCGCCGCCCTGGTCGCAGTGCTCGACAAGGCCGGCTACCCGGCCAGCGTCGCCAACAATGACAGCACGATCACCACAGCCGCCGCCGCCGCAACCCCGGCGCGCGACGGCTGGAAAGTGGTGCTGGCCGCCACCTTGTCGCTGCCCCTGATGCTGCCGATGCTGCTCGAGTGGGCCGGCCTGCACTGGACGCTGCCGGGCATGCTGCAATGGGCACTGGCAACGCCGGTGCAATTCCTGCTCGGCTGGCGCTTTTACCGGGCCGGCTGGAAAGCGGTGCGGGCCGGCGCCGGCAATATGGACTTGCTGGTCGCCCTCGGCACCAGCGCCGCCTATGGCTTGAGCGTGTACCTGCTGCTGGCCGGCCACGGCGGCATGGCGCACCTGTATTTCGAGGCCTCGGCCGTCGTGATCACCCTGGTCTTGCTGGGCAAGTGGCTCGAATCGCGTGCCAAGCGCCAGACCGCTGCGGCCATCCGGGCGCTGCAAGTGCTGCGCCCCGAGTCGGCCCGGGTGCGCCGCGACGGTCAGGAGCACGATGTTCCGGTGGCGCAGGTGCGGCTGGGCGACCTGGTCGTGGTGCGTCCCGGCGCCCGCATACCGGTTGATGGCGTCGTGCTCGAAGGCGCCAGCGATGTCGATGAAGCGCTGATCACCGGCGAGAGCCTGCCCGTGAGCAAGCATGCAGGCGATCAGGTGACGGGCGGCGCCCTGAACGGCGCCGGCGTGCTGCTGGTGCGCACCAGTGCCGTGGGGCTGGAGTCCACCTTGTCGCGCATAATCAGGCTGGTGGAAGACGCGCAGGCGGCCAAGGCGCCGATCCAGCACCTGGTGGACAAGGTGAGCGCCATCTTCGTGCCGGTCGTGCTGGTGCTGGCGCTGGTGACGCTGCTGGGCTGGTGGATTGCCAGCGGCGACCTGGAAACGGCGATCATCAACGCCGTGGCCGTGCTGGTGATTGCCTGCCCTTGCGCCTTGGGCCTGGCCACGCCGGCGGCGATCATGGCCGGCACCGGCGTGGCGGCACGCTATGGCATCCTGATCAAGGATGCCGAGGCGCTGGAGGTGGCGCACGCGGTCACCACGGTGGTGTTCGATAAAACCGGGACCTTGACGCTCGGCATGCCCGTGCTGGCGGCCCTCCACGCGCACGACATTGCCGAAGAACGCTTGCTGCAACTGGCGGCCGGCATCCAGGCCGGCAGCGAACACAGTCTTGCCAGGGCCGTGCTGGCAGCGGCTGCCGAGCGCCAGCTGGCGCCCCTGACGGCCAGCGGCGTAGCGGCCTTGCCGGGCCGGGGGCTGGCGGCCCAGGTCGATGGGCTGGCTTTGAAGCTGGGCAGCACGCGCCTGATGCAGGAAGAGGGCGTGGACCTGGCGCCGCTGCAAGAACAGGCGCAGGCGCTGGAAGCGGCCGGCAACACGATTTCCTGGCTGTCGTGCGGACCGCAGTTGCTGGGCCTGTTCGCCTTCAGCGACCCGGTCAAGCCTGGCGCCCGCGCGGCGATTGCCCGGCTGCATGCGCTGGGCATTGCCACCGTCATGCTGACGGGCGACAACCAGGGCAGCGCGCAGACCGTCGGCAAGCTGCTCGGCATCGATACGGTGGTGGCCAATTTGCTGCCCGCTGATAAAGTAGCTAGAATCGTGCAGCTAAAGACGGCTGGCGCCAGGGTAGCGATGGTAGGCGACGGCATCAACGACGCGCCGGCGCTGGCGGCGGCCGATGTCGGCATCGCCATGTCCACCGGTACCGACGTTGCCATGCAGGCGGCCGGTATTACCCTGATGCGCGGCGACCCGGCGCTGGTGGCGGACGCCATCGATATTTCGCGCCGCAGCTACGGCAAGATCCGCCAGAACCTGTTCTGGGCCTTCATCTACAACCTGGTGGGCATTCCGCTGGCGATGCTGGGGCTGCTCAATCCCGTGGTGGCCGGCGCTGCCATGGCACTCAGTTCCGTCAGCGTGATCAGCAACGCGCTGCTGCTGCGCCGCTGGAAACCCGCCACCACACCCCGGAGTGCCACATGAATATCGGACAAGCCGCTGCCGCCTCGGGCATCACCGCCAAGATGATCCGCTACTACGAGAGTATCGCGCTGGTGCCGCCAGGACGGCGGTCCGACGCCGGCTACCGGGTGTACAGCGACGACGACTTGCACGTACTACGCTTCGTCAAGCGTGCGCGGACGCTTGGCTTCTCGCTGGAACAGATCCGCGAACTGCTGTCGCTATGGCAGAACAAGGCGCGCGCCAGCGCGGATGTCAAAGCCATCGCGCTGGGCCACGTGGCTGAACTGAACCAGCGCATCGCCGAACTGACCGAGATGCGCGACACCTTGCAAACGCTGGCGGGCTGCTGCCAGGGCAACGACCGTCCCGATTGTCCGATTCTGCAGAGCCTCGCTAATCCGGCGTGATTCGTGCCCGGCCTGGTCGCCAAGCTGGCGCGGCGGTTTTGCGCGCGGTGCTAGCATCGGGGCATGACGACACCCTATCAACTCTATTACTGGCCCGGCCTGCAAGGGCGCGGCGAATTCGTGCGGCTGGCCCTGGAAGAGGCGGGCGTTCCCTACGACGACGTGGCGCGGCGGAAGCAGGGCATGCCGGTGCTGCAGGCGAGCCTCGATTTCGCGCACAGCGACCATCCATCGTTCGCGCCGCCGGTGCTGCGCGCGGGCGAGTTGCTGATCGGGCAGACTGCCAACATCCTGCTGTTTCTCGGCGCCCGCCACGGCCTGGCGCCGCGCGCGGAAGCAGGGCGGCTGTGGACCAACCAGCTGCAACTGACGATTGCCGACATCGTCAACGAGGTGCACGACACCCATCACCCGCTCTCGACCAATCTGTACTACGAAGACCAGAAGAAAGCGGCCAAGGTGCGGTCCAAGGATTTCATCGCCGAGCGCATCCCGAAATTTCTCGGCTACTTCGAGCAGGTGCTGGCCAGCAACCCGGGGCGCGGCGCGTTTGCCGTGGGTTCCAGGTTGTCGTACGTGGACTTGTCGCTGTTCCAGCTGATGGCCGGCTTGCGTTACGCGTTTCCCAATGCGATGGCGCGCCAGGAGCACGCGTGGCCGCGGCTGGCCGCCTTGCACGACGCGGTGGCCGCGCGGCCCAATATCGCCGCGTATTTACGCTCGAAGCGGCGGATACCGTTCAACGAAGACGGCATCTTCCGCCACTACCCGGAACTCGACAAGTAACGTCAGCTGGCGCTCGCGACGGGGAACCCGGCATCAGCAATTGCCGCCTTGAGCGGCGCCAGCTCGGTGGCGCTGTCGATGCGCACCGTCTTGCTGGCCAGATCGACCTCCACCTTCGCCGCTGCATCGACCGCCTGCACCGCGCGCGTGACGGCGCTGACGCAATGGCCGCAGGTCATGTCTTCCACTTGTAGCTGATACATGGTGTTTCTCCTTACAGGTTAGGGTCATCATACTGTAAGGCTTCCAGCGGTGGTAAGGTCAAGCGGATGCTGCCTTCACCCCGGTGGCGGATCGTCCAGCCGTGCCAGGTCGAGGCTGACCAGGGCCCAGATGCCGTCGGCGTAGCTGGGCTCGCGCGACAGGTATTCCACCTCCGAGGCCCTGATTTCGAACGCCTTGCCCTGTTCGACCAGTTGCCCCACGTGGCCATAGATGGCCTTGGTGGCGTTGCTCATGGCGCGATCCACTGTTTCGCCGCTGGTGGTGCAACCGGGAATGTCCGGTACCGTCACGCCGTACCTGCTGCCGCCATGCTTTTGGATCAGAATCGGAATATCCATCGTGTCACCTCGGCCGGGTCCAAAAATCAGGAGAATCAATGACTTGGAGGTCTCAGTGTCGTACAGTCACGGCCACGTTTCAAGCACTTTCGTGAGAGTTTACGACCGCACTTTTTACATTAGCAACAAATGTTGAAATGCATAAATCTTTGCTCGATCGTGGTTTAATCTTCTAAACATCAGATCCCCCATCCCCGGACCTGGCCAGGCAATTCGCTCACACCATCTAACAAGCGGGGAAAATCATGAAAAAACTCGAGCTTGCCGCATTTGCTCTGGCAGTTGCCGCCTTTGGCAGCGCCAACGCCGCCGACATCACGTTCCAGGGCGCCCACTCCATCGCCGCCGCACAAACCACCGCCGAAGGCTATCGCGACACCGTGCAAGCCGCTGTTGCCGGTTCGCCACTGAGTTCGAGCTTTACCACGCAAATCCTGGCACTGGTACCGGGTAGTAAGCCTATGCCCTGATGTTTGGCCGCTTGGGCCTGGTACGCGTGGTGGCGCCCCGCCGCCGCCAGAGACAAGGCTGATACCGGGGTTTCCATCACCGCCGCACCCCCGGCGGTGCCAGCACTACCCTCGGTTACATCTTCTGCTTTCACCTTTCGCTCCCGCTGTTATTCCCTCTAAAAATTGCTGCAATTTCCGCCTCGTGCACATTATTGGTGAATTCGCTTCATGATGGTGCAAATGAGAATTTTTAATTTAATTTTGATAATATATATTTTTATAAAATTAAATTTGAAATTTATGAATAAAAGTTATGATAAATTTGACTAAGTCGCAAAAAAACAACATTAAATTATATTTGTAACTAAATGCAACTGTTTCGGCTGCATAATAAATATTCTTGCTTTTACGGAATTATTATTGGTAGGTAAATCTTTGCTAGTAATGGTCGTGATTGCCGGAGTTGGGTTCACATTATAAAAAATGATTGCACAAAGCACATAAAAGGGAAGAGCAATGTTATTGAAAGAAAAAACCAGCGTTATCTTGGTGCGGCTGGCGATCGGTACTTTTGCCGGTACCGCGATGCTTGCACAATTCGCCCATGCACAGGACGCCAACCTGGCAGCCCAGCCGGTGGCCGAAGCCAAGACCGCTGAAGACAGCAATCCTGCAGTTCAGAAAGTGTATGTGACCGGCTCCAACGTGCGCCGCATTTCGGTGGAAACGGCGTCGCCGGTGCAAATCATCACCCGCGACGAACTCACCCGTGGCGGCGCCACGTCGCTCAACGAAGTCCTGCGTACCATTTCCGCCAACGTCGGCGGTATCGATGAAAACCGCACCAACGGTTTCAGCGCCGGCGCCGCCGGCCTCAACCTGCGCGGCTTCGGCAGCCAGGCAACCCTGATGCTGATCAATGGCCGCCGCCTGGCGCCGTATGCGCAGCCGGAGTTCCAGACCACCTTTGTCGACCTGAACTCGATTCCCGTCGGCGCCGTCGAGCGCGTCGAAATCCTCAAGGATGGCGCCTCGGCCATTTACGGTTCGGAAGCGATGGCCGGCGTGGTCAACATCATCCTGCGCGACAGCTTCGAAGGCCTGGAACTGGGCGGCTCGCTGGGCGAGTCCAGCCGCAGCGACGGCAAGCAAAAACGCGCGACCGTCAGCTACGGCAAGGGCAGCCTGGTCGAAGACCACTTCAATGCCTACGTCACCCTGGACGTGCGCCAGCGCGACCCGATGTATATGTACAACCGCGACGGTTACCTGGGCACCCAGGACCTGCGCGCCTACGGTTACAAGGACCAGCGTTCGCTGTACACCTATCCGGGCAATATCTACTGGACCGACAAGGCGACCAATGTGCTCACCTCGCGCACGCTCGACAAGAACTGCCCGGCCGACCGCCTGGTGCCCGCATCGAGCGTATTGGGCGCCACGTCGGTGGGCCAGGCGTGCGTGTTCGATGATTACAAGGACAGCTCGATCAATTCCGCCGGCAAGACCGACCGCTTCGGTATCACCAGCCGCCTGACCTGGCAACCGACCGCGAACACCACCCTGTTCAGCGAGCTGATGTTCAACCGCAACAAGGCTACGGTGACCGGCCTGCTGCACTGGGTGGCCGGCCAGAACGGCCAGATCGTCCCGGCGCTGCCGATCACCCACCCGCAGTATCCGCAAGAACTGATCGGACCGGACGGTAAAACCCTGGCCGGCGGCAATGGCACCGTGCGCGTGCGCGCTTCGCTGCGCGACTTCCCGGGCCAGGGCCAGAACAACACCACCGATTTCGGCCGCTACCTGGTGGGCGCCAAGGGCGACTTCAAGAACTGGGACTGGGAAACCGCCTTGTTGCGCACCGATAGCAAGGTTTCCTCGCGCAATACCAGCGCCATCCTGGCCACCCCGTTCATCGATGCGTACACCAACGGCACCTTCATCTTCGGTGGCGGCGCCGCCAACCAGGCGCTTTACAATTCGATCACGGCCAGCCCGAAGAACGGCTTCAAGTCCGGCCTGACCCAGATCGACGGCAAATTGTCCGGCGAGCTGTTCAATCTGCCGGCCGGTGCAGTCGGCCTGGCGGTGGGTGCCGAGTTCCGTCGCGAAACGCTGTCCACCAATCCCGATCCGCTGGCAGTCGAGGGCGAGCTGTATCACCAGGCCCAATTGCCGCCCGGCTTCTCGAACAGCCGCCGTATTTCGTCGGTCTATGCCGAGTCCACCGTTCCCGTGTTGCCGTCGGTTGAAGCCCAACTGGCGGTGCGCTATGACCACTACTCCGACTATGGCAATTCGACCACGCCGAAAGTGGGCGTGAAGTGGAATGCCACGTCGTCGTTCGTGGTGCGCGGCACGTATGCCGAAGGCTTCCGTGCGCCCACCCTGGTGGAAAACTCGACCGATGTGCGCAATGCGTTCCTGTCGTTCCGCGATCCGGCCCGCTGCAACGCCAGCTTCACCCTCGGTTGCAGCGGCTCGAGCGCGTACCAGAGCGGCGCCAACCCGGCGCTGCAACCGGAAACGGCGAAAAGCTACACGCTGGGCGTGGCATGGGAACCGAGCCCGTCGTTCATGGCGACGCTGGACTTCTTCCAGATCAAACGCGTCGATGAAATCGGCACGTACGACCTGTCGAAGGTGCTGGCCGATCCTGACCGCTACGCCAACGATCCGGCGGCCGTCATCACCCGCGCGGCGCTGACCGCCGCCGACCGTGCCGCCGGCGCCACCGCTGGCGAGATCACCAACATCCGCATGTTGCTGACCAACGTGGCGGTGTCCAAGATCCGCGGCGCCGACCTGAAGCTGACGGGCCGCCTGAACATGGGCGAGTACGGCGTGCTGACGCCAACGCTGAACGTGAGCTACACGCAGTCGTACAAGAACGCGCCGTCGCCAACGTCGGACCTGATCGAGTACGCCGGCACCCGTGGCACGCCGTCGGTGCAGGCCAACCTGGGCCTGGCGTGGAAGAAGGCGGCATATGCGCTGTCGGCCGACACCGTATTCGTCGGCAAGATGGCGTCGGTGGCGGACCGTACCACCGAGTGCGTGATGGCGACCGAAGGCTACCCGCAACTGTGCACGGGCATTGCTTCGTTCACCGTGGTCAACCTGGGCGGCAGCTACAGCGGTTTCAAGAACACCAAGCTGAGCTTTGCGATCCAGAATGCCTTCGACCGCAAACCGCCGTTCCACCCGAACGACGGCGCCAACTACTACGCGCCGCTGCATAGCGCGATGGGACGTTACTTCCAGTTGACCGCCGATTACAGCTTCAAGTAATCGCGGCAGGATCAAAGGCGCCGTGGCCGCGAGGTGACGGCGCCTTTGACCTCATGAGTGTTTTTGTTCCCGAATCGAGGAGACAGTTTTGAACCGACGCATCCTTCCCGTCGTGCTGGGCGCCTTGTTGCTCGGCGGTGGCGCTTACAGCCCCGTGGCGCAGGCCGACGCATCCATCCCCATCGCCGATTTCTTCAAAAAGGCCGAATTCAGCGGCCGCCCCGTGCTGTCGCCCGATGGCCTGAGCATGGCCGTGCTCACGCCGCGCAACGGCCGTTTCGTGCTGGCAGTGATCAATCTCGAGACGCGCGCCTCGACCGTGGTGGCATCCGATCCGGAATGGAACGTGGCCAACCCGATCTGGGTCAACAATCGCCGGCTGGTGTTCAGCATCAACAAGGGCGGTGACGAAGTGCAGGAAAAGCAGACCGGTGGCGGCCTGTTTGCCGTCAACAGCGACGGCAGCGGTTTTCGCAAGCTGGTCATCAGCATCAAGGAGGCAATGAGCTCGAATCTGCCATACAAGCCGGTCTCGGTGCTGACGCGCGTGGGCGGCGACAGTAACGACCTGATCGTGGTGAACAACGAACGTGGCCGCGATGCCGACCTGGGCGCCAGCGACGTGTTTCGCCTGGACACCACCAACGGCCGCATGGCGCTGCTCACCTTTAACAATCCGGGTGCGGTCAGCGGCTGGGTGCTCGACCATAACAAGGTCATCCGCGTGGCATCGTCGATGACGGTGGAAGACAGCAGCAAGCGCATCATCCAGACCGTGTACCTGCGCGATGACGAGAAAGCGCCGTGGAAAGCCATCTACAAGGCCTACCTCGATGAAGGCAAGGAAATGAATCCGCTGGGCTTCGACTTCGATAACAAGACCTTGTTCGTGGCCGGGCGCTTCAATGGCCGCGACAAGGCCGGCGTGCACATCTGGAACTCGGCCAACAATACCGCCGGCGAACTGATTGCCGAGCACGCCGAGGCCGATATCCCGGACGGCCTGATCTTCGACGAAATCCGCAAGAAAGTGGTGGGCGTATCGGTGGATGGCATGAAGCCGGAAATGTATTATTTCGACGAGGACTACGCCCGCCTGCAGGCCACGCTCGACGCCAGCCTGCCGGGCGAGCGCGTGCAGTTCCAGTGGAATGGCAACCACGCGGTGGTGGCCGCCTCCAGCACCAATAATGTCGGCAAGCTGTACCACTTCGATACCGTCAAGAAAACGCTCGAACCGCTCTACAGCGTCAAGCCTGAGCTGGACGGCAAGAAGCTGTCGGAGCAGGCCGTGATCCGCTACCAGGCCCGCGACGGCCTGACCATTCCTGCTTACCTGACCCTGCCCGAAGGCCGTCCCGCCAAGGCGCTGCCGCTGGTGGCGTACATCCACGGCGGCCCGCACGCGCGCGACGGTTTCGGCTACGATCCGATCACGCAAATGCTGGCCTCGCGCGGGTTTGCCGTGCTGCAGCCGCAGTTCCGCATGTCCACCGGCTTCGGCTGGAAGCATCACGTCGCCGGCTGGAAGCAATGGGGCCTGACCATGCAGGACGATATCACCGACGGCATCGAGACCCTGGTCAAGCAGGGCGTGGTCGATCGCAACCGCGTGTGCATCATCGGCGCCAGCTACGGCGGTTATGCCACCATGTATGGCCTGGTGAAAAACCCCGACCTGTACAAGTGCGGCATCAACTGGGTAGGCGTTACCGACGTCAAGATGCTGTTCACGGTGAACTGGTCCGACATGTCGGGGCCGGTGATGGACAACATCGGCGCGAAAATGCACGGCGATCCGAAAACCGACGAGGCCTACTTCACCAAGGTATCGGCCATCGGCAATGCCAGTAAAATCAAGGCCCCGGTCCTGATGGCGTACGGCAGCGAAGACCGCCGCGTACCGCTGATCCATGGCGAAAAAATGCGCGACGTGTTGCTCAAGCAGGGCAACACCGTGGAATGGATGGTGATGACGGGCGAGGGCCACGGCTGGGCCAAGGAAAGCAACAACATCAAGTGGGGCGAAACCGTGTACCGCTTCATCAACCGCTACATTGGTGACGGCGCCGCTGCCACCACCACGAAAGCGGCGGGACAGCCTTGAGCGCCGGATAACACCAGCAGGCATAAAAAAAGCCCCGCCGGCAGCGCTGCCGGCGGGGCTTTTACTTGGTACTTTAAAACTTACAGCACTTCGCTGGCGTGATCGGCCAGGCGCGAGCGTTCGCCGCGCGCCAAGGTGACGTGGCCGCTGTGGGTCCAGCCCTTGAAGCGGTCAACCACGTAGGTCAGGCCGCTCGAGCCTTCGGTCAGGTATGGCGTGTCGATCTGGGCGATGTTGCCGAGGCACAGGATCTTGGTGCCGGGACCGGCGCGCGTGACCAGGGTTTTCATCTGCTTGGGCGTCAGGTTCTGCGCTTCGTCGATGATCAGGAACTTGTTGACGAAGGTGCGGCCGCGCATGAAGTTGAGCGACTTGATCTTGATGCGCGAGCGGATCAGGTCTTGCGTTGCCGCACGGCCCCACTCGCCGCCGTCGGTATCGGACTTGTTGAGCACTTCGAGGTTGTCGTCGAAAGCGCCCATCCATGGCGACATCTTTTCTTCCTCGGTACCCGGCAGGAAACCGATGTCTTCACCGACCGGCACCGTCACGCGGGTGACGATGATTTCGTTGTAGAGCTTGGTTTCCAGCACTTGCGCCAAGCCGGCGGCCAGTGCCAGCAGGGTCTTGCCGGTACCGGCCTGACCCAGCAGGGTGACGAAGTCGCATTCCGGGTTCATCAGCAAGTTCAAGGCGAAGTTCTGCTCGCGGTTGCGCGCGGTCACGCCCCATACATTGTTCTTGTTGTGGCTGAAGTCGCGCAAGGTTTGCAGCACGGCGGTCTTGCCATTGAGTTGCTTGACCTGGCCGTAGAACGGCGCTTCGCCGTTTTTCGGCTCCAGGAACACGAACTGGTTGACCAGCAGCGACGGGATGAACGGACCGGTCACGCGGTAGAACGTGGCGCTCTGGCCGCTCTTGTTTTCCTGCCACGATTCGAGATCCTTGCCGTGCTTGTTCCAGAAATCGTCCGGCAGCTGGACGATGCCCGAATACAGCAGGTCGGTATCTTCCATCACGTGATCGTTGAAATAATCCTCGGCCGGCAAGCCCAGCGCACGCGCCTTGATGCGCATGTTGATGTCTTTCGACACCAGCACGATGGCGCGGCCCGGCTGATCGGCTTCGAGCGAGCGCACCACGGCCAGGATCTGGTTGTCGGCTTTGCCCACCGGCAGACCCAGCGGCAGATCAGCGGTTTGCATGCGGGTCTGGAAGTACAGGCGCCCCTTGGCGTCCTTGTTGCCCAGCTTGGACAACTCGATACCGTTTTCGATGGCGTCGTCGTCGGTGTTGGAGACCAGCGCGTCGAGCGTGCGCGAGACCTGGCGGGCATTGCGCGCCACTTCGGTCATGCCCTTCTTGTGGTTGTCCAGTTCTTCCAGCGTCATCATCGGCAGGTAGACGTCGTGCTCCTCGAAGCGGAACAGCGACGACGGATCGTGCATCAGCACGTTGGTGTCGAGCACGAACAGCTTGGTGGTGCCGGCCTGGTCCGCATTGCGGCTGGTGGACGACTTGATGCCCGATTCGTTGGCCTTGTGCTTGGTGGGATGCGGCGCTTCGGCGGTAATCGGCGTGACCTTGGAGCGCGAAGGCGCAGCCTTGGTCTTGGCAACCGGCTTGGCCACCGCTGGCGCTGCTGGCGGCGTTGGCACCGGCGCCAGTTTGGCGACCGGAGCGGGGGCAGGCGCTGCCTCGGCGGCAGCTTTCAGCACGGCCGGGGCAGCCTTCAGCACGGCAGCAACGGCTTTCGACTTGGTGGTCTTGGCCGGTGCCTTGGCCACCGGTGCAGCAACGGGCGCGACTGGCGCGACTTTTGGTGTTGGCACAGCTTTGACGACAGGCGCCGCTTTCTTCGGCGCGCGCGCGGCAGCGGGGACAGCGACATCTTCCACGACCGCAGCCGCTGCCGCCGCGATGGCGGAAACTGGGCGCTGAGCAGTGGCTTGGGGATAATCTTTTGCCGGCAGTATAGTCGCAGGCTTACTAGGTAATTTTGGCAGTGGCATCAGGATCTCAATCGAAAAATATCTGGAGGAATCCGCCCATAGGCGCAGCGCGCTTGCCCGTGCGTAATCGGGAAGCGTTGGGACCGGATGGGGTGGATGCTGGGTAAAGCAGGTAACAAGACTGCCGATGGGCATATATCTCGCCCGGTGGTAGGACTGCATGGTGGCCGGTGGGCCACCAATGAGGGGTGGTTGATTGACAGTGTGAACTCAAGATTGGTGAATACGCATGGTACTGCAACGGTTAGGCAATTCCGGACCGCTGCGCACTGGCCTGGGCAACTACAGCATCAAGCCTGGCGCGCGACGAATTCCAGCACTTCATCAACGTGACCTGCAACCTTCACGCCTCTCCATTCTTTCACCAATTGGCCGTTAGCGTCAATCACAAACGTACTGCGCTCGATGCCGCGCACGGTCTTGCCATACATTTGCTTCATCTTCATGACACCGAACTGTTCGCACAGCGCTTCATCGGGATCGGAGATCAGCTCGAAAGGCAGGCCCAGCTTGGTTTTGAAGCTTTCGTGCGAGCGCAGCGAATCGCGGCTGACACCGTAGATTTCGGTGCCCGCCGCCTGGAATTGCTCGTGCAGGTCGCGGAAGGCGATGTTCTCGGTGGTGCAGCCGGGCGTGTTGTCCTTGGGATAGAAAAACAGCACCGTGTGGCGCGCCGGACGGCCTGCCAGCTGGAAGGTCTGCGCGCCCGTCATGGCGGCGGAAAAATCGGTCACGGGGGATGGGCTATCAGCCAAAGACGTTCTCCTGGGGTAAGCGTGGCGCCAAGGCGGCGCGCTGGAATGTTGCTGTAATGTGGGGCCGGGCGGTGCAATTGCAAGGGCAAGATCAACCGTTGCCTTGCTCGGCGGTGTCGATGATCAATGCCAGCGCCACCTTGCGGCCTTCGCCCATCAGGATATTGTAGGTACGGCAGGCGGCCTGGCTGTCCATGCACTCGACGCCGATGCGGCGCAAGGTGAGCGCGGCCGTCAGGCGCGGGTGGATGAAACGCTGGCGCGCGCCGGTGCCGAGAATGACCACGTCGGGATCGTCGGCGCCGATCACATCGAAATGCTCTACGGTAAGAGATTCGAAAGTGGGCGCATCCCAGGCGCGCGGCGCCATCTCGGGCAACACCACCAGGCTGTAGTTATAACGCTCAGCGTTGATTTCCACGCCAGTCTGGTCGTAGCCGGTGACGGTTTGGTACTTTTGGGTATCGCTTTGATGAAGCTTCATGGTGATGTCTGCAAGAATGCTGCGGAAGACTGCCATTCTACCGTCTTTCACCTCTTTGACACCCCTCAAAGGTTGATTAAATGGGATGCTTTCGGCACAATCGTTATTTTCGCATTGCAGCAAGGCGGTAGCGCCGATTTGGCAGTCCGCAGCGTTTTTGCCTCACCTGAACAGGATTTTATTTTGCGACCGATTCAAAAATCGAACAAACTGGCGGAAGTCTGCTACGAGATCCGCGGCCCGGTGCCGGAAAAAGCGCGCCAGATGGAGGAGGAAGGTCACAAGATCGTCAAACTCAATATCGGCAACCTGGCCGTGTTCGGCTTCGACCCGCCCGATGAAATCGTGCAGGACATGAAGATCAACCTGTCCAACGCGGCCGGTTACACCGATTCCAAGGGCATGTTTGCGCCGCGCAAGGCGATCATGCACTACACCCAGGGCAAGAATATCGCCGGCGTCACCATCGACGACATTTACCTGGGCAACGGCGCGTCCGAGCTGATCGTGATGTCGATGAACGCGCTGCTCAACAACGGCGACGAAGTGCTGGTGCCGGCGCCCGACTACCCGCTGTGGACCGCGGCTGTCAGCCTGTCCGGCGGCAAGCCGGTGCACTACGTGTGCGACGAGCAGCAGGAGTGGTACCCGGACATCGAAGACATGCGCCGCAAGATCACGTCCAACACGCGCGCCATCGTCGTCATCAACCCCAACAACCCTACCGGCGCGCTGTACCCGGTGTCGCTGCTGCTGGAGATTATCGAGCTGGCGCGCCAGCACCAGCTGATCATCTACGCCGACGAAATCTACGACAAGGTGTTATATGACGGCGCCGAGCACGTGTCGATCGCCTCGCTGGCGGACGACGTGCTGTTCGTCACCTTCAACGGCCTGTCGAAGAACTACCGCGCCTGCGGCTACCGCGCGGGCTGGATGGTGGTGTCCGGCGAAAAATCCCATGCCAAGGACTACATCGAGGGCCTCAATATGCTGGCCTCGATGCGCTTGTGCGCGAACGCACCGGGGCAGTTTGCGATCCAGACTGCGCTCGGCGGCTACCAGTCGATCCAGGACCTGGTAGGACCGGGCGGGCGCCTGTTGAAACAACGCGACCTGGCCCACAAGCTGCTGACCGATATTCCGGGCGTCACTTGTGTCAAGCCGAAAGCCGCGCTGTACATGTTCCCGCGACTCGATCCGAAAATCTATCCGATTGCGGACGACCAGCAATTCGCTTACGAGCTGCTGGCTGAAACAAAAGTGCTGATCGTCCAGGGCTCGGGCTTCAACTGGATCGCGCCGGACCATTTCCGCGTCGTGTTCCTGCCCAACTCGGACGATATGACGGAAGCGTTTGGCCGCATGGCCAAGTTCATGGAAGGCTACAGAAAACGCCACGGCGCCACCGTATAAGATCGCCTCAAAAAGCCCAGGGCGGCGTTGCGGCTCGTTGCCGTGCCAGCGCACTGTCTTCGTCGCCGCGCCTTGCCCTCGACATTTTGAGACGATCTTCACCAATTAGATAGAAACGAATTATATGAAACCGATCAAAGTAGGCTTATTAGGCGTCGGCAATGTCGGCTCCGGTACGTTCAATGTGCTTGAACGCAATCAGGAAGAAATCCGCCGCCGCGCCGGCCGTGGTATCGAAGTGGTGGCCGTTTCGGCCCGCAACCTCGAGCGCGCCAAGGAGCGCACCGGCGGCAAAGTCAAGGTCGTGGCCGACCCGTTCGATATCGTCAACGATCCCGAGATCGATATCGTCGTCGAGCTGATCGGCGGTTACGACGAAGCCAAGGCCCTGGTGCTGCAAGCGATCGCCAACGGCAAGCACGTGGTTACCGCCAACAAGGCGCTGCTGGCCGTGCACGGCAACGAAATTTTCGCTGCGGCGCAAGCCAAGGGTGTGATGGTCGCGTTTGAAGCGGCCGTGGCCGGCGGCATCCCGATCATCAAGGCGCTGCGCGAAGGCCTGACCGCCAACCGCATCGAGTGGCTGGCCGGCATCATCAACGGCACCACCAATTTCATCCTGTCCGAGATGCGCGACAAGGGCCTCGATTTCGCCACCGTGCTCAAGCAGGCGCAGGAACTCGGCTATGCCGAAGCCGACCCGACCTTCGACATCGAAGGCGTCGATGCCGCGCATAAAGCCACCATCATGTCGGCGATTGCGTTCGGCATCCCGGTGCAGTTCGACAAGGCCCACGTGGAAGGCATTTCGAAGCTGAACGCCGTCGATATCCGCTACGCCGAGCAACTCGGCTACCGCATCAAGCTCCTGGGTATCGCCAAGCGCGCGACCGTCAATGGTATAGAGGGCGTGGAACTGCGCGTCCACCCGACCTTGATTCCCAATAAACGCCTGATCGCCAACGTGGAAGGCGCGATGAACGCCGTGCTGGTGCAGGGCGACGCCGTCGGCGCTACACTGTACTCGGGCAAGGGCGCCGGCTCCGAGCCGACCGCCTCGGCCGTGATCGCCGACCTGGTCGATATCACCCGCCTGGCCACGGCCGATCCCGAACACCGCGTGCCGCACCTGGCCTTCCAGCCCAACGCCATGACCAACATCGAAATCCTGCCGATGTCGGAAGTGACCACCAGCTACTACCTGCGCATGAACGTGGAAGACCAGCCGGGTGTATTGGCCGACCTGACCCGCATCCTTGCCGACGGCACCATCTCGATCGACGCCATGATGCAGAAGGAACCGGCCGAAGGAGAAACCCGCACCGACATCATTTTCCTCACGCACCAGACCCAGGAAAAGAACGTGACTGCGGCGATTGCCAAGATGGAAGCGCTGACCACGGTGCATGGCACGGTGACCAAGATTCGCCTGGAAAACCTGAGCTGACGCTGATTCGCAGCGTTGCTGTTTGACCGCCAAAGGGCGGCCTCCACGCGGGGGCCGCCCTTGTTCGTTTGGGAGCCGTATGAAACCTCAAAATCAGCAAGACAAAAAAACCAACGTCCTGTTCGTCTGCAGCAAAAACCAGTGGCGCAGCCCGACAGCGGAAACCCTGTGGCGCCGCCATCCGGACTGGAACGTGCGCTCGGGCGGCACCAGCCCCAACGCCCGGCACCACGTCTCCGAAGACGATGTCCGCCGGGCCGACGTGATCCTGGTCATGGAAGAAAAGCACAAGTCGCGGCTCCGGGCGGAGTACACGCGGTTGCTGGAATTCAAGCCGGTGCATGTGCTTGATATTCCGGATGATTACAGGTACATGGATGCGGAACTCGTCGAGCAACTCGAGCAAGTTGTGCCCTCGATCCTGGCGATTTTTCAGGGCGCGAAGATTTCGACATAGCAGACTTTTGTATGCGCAGACTACGGAATCGGCGGCGTCGAATTTCCTACACGGGTGGTGGAGTTCTACGGTCGCATAGGCTTTAAGGATAAGGCAGCGCACAGTTTGGGCCGCATTGCGAACGTTAGAGTAGGGAAATTCTGTACGACGTGGCAAATCGTGAACTTTGTAAGTAGGCAAGATGCTATTCTGACCAAGCACGCCGCATCCGGCCAGGAGCGGACGCTAGCTCACTTTTCCAGACAGGAGCATATGTTTTCGGTTTTAACGCTGCGCAGCTACTTTGTAATTACACTTGCGCTTTTTCTTGCACTTCCACCGCTTTTGCTTATTGCTGGAAAAGCTGGTACGCCCGAGGACGTGCTCGCCGCTAGGGAAGCGGTTGTTCGTTATCAGCTGACGAGTAGTGAGTTTGCATCTGCAGATGGTGTCGATACCTTCTGTGTCGAATTTATTGACACTTCCGCAGAAACCAAATCAGACCCGCCGCAGGAATTGATCCAACGTCTTAACGATGGGCGTCATAAAGTACGAAAGGGGTCCGACTGTGATTACAACAGAGGGTACGGTGTTGTTGTGAAGGGTTCGAATAGCCCTGGGTTAGTGCTGTCGGTAGAGGGAGTGACTTGGAAAACCGATACAAGTATGGCCATTACAGGCAGATATTTCCGTGGCGCGGAAAATGGATCGGGCCACGTATACCAGCTAGAAAAGCGCGGCGGCAAATGGCTAGTCATCGAAGAAAGGTTGACATGGGTTTCATAAGATCACTGCCTTTTGTTGAGGATGTCAGCTTTGGGACGACAACGGCGTGTCGGGGTAGACATTGATGTTTTCGCAACGTCAACATGCTATGCTGGCGCGAATGGCCGAGAACGGCCAATTGCAGTCATTCAGAAAGATGGAAGTTGACTATGTATCGAAGTGCTTTAGCGTGGATGCCGCTGTTGCAACTGCTTGCTGGGCTGTGTATCCCACAGTCTTATTGGTGTTCGCCAAAAAATCCAGGAGGCTAAGAGCTTGCGTGCGGACTTTATTACGCCCGAATAGAAGTTAAAAACACCATCATGTTGTTTGAGATTTTCGTTGCTTCCGCCTTCATTGCGACTGGCTGGTATGCTACGCAGCGAAGGCTATCGGCATGGGGACTATGGGGCTTAGCTATATCGGCGGCTTTGATTGGACTGGTGGCGCTTGCGAAGCTTCGATACGGAATTATTGATTCACCATGACATGCTGATAACGGCCACAAGCGGACAAAAAAATTTTAGTGCATAAATGCGTTCTATAACTGTTCCATCTCAGCTGGGTGAAGTCCTCATTGTCGATGAGCCTGCTTATACCTTTGGTTCTGCAGACAATCTTCGGCGGTATGTGCAGGAAACGAACCTGCAATCGGAATATACGCCCACATCCGTTCATGGCGTGTTTTTGAACGGCATTCCCATCGTCGTTTTCGGAGCCGCAGGAGGATGTAGCACCGTCCATAAACATTCCGTACTGGCACTCGGGTCAAAGCTCTTTTTGGCAGTTGGGGACAATGTCGTGTGCTTTGACCTAATTGACCTTAAGCTTATGTGGGCAACCGTAGTAGACGAGGCCACCTGCTTTGGTATTCACTTCGAACCGAAACGAGGTGCTTTAATTTCGCACGGGGAATTAGACATTGCTAACCTCGACGAAAATGGGAAGATATTATGGAGCAGCTCTGGTGCGGATGTATTTTCAGCAGGCTTTCGGCTTGAAGAAGAATATATCGTAGTCACCGATTTCAATCACCGAGACTACCGCCTTAACTACGAAACTGGCGTCTCAGTTTGATTCGCGAATGTCCGAGATGGGGCCAGGCTGTGTGAAAACGCGTCCTAAATGTAAACGAGATTTTTTCTGACGCGTTAATAGCTCATCTGACGCCATCAGGAGAGTAGGATGAAGCGCTTTGTCGAAGGAACCGACCGCAGCCAGAGTGTTCTCTTTCCCGAGCATCTGGACGACTACGTTGCAGAAGACAATATCGTTCGGATCGTGGAGGCATTCATCGAAGCGCTTGACCTCAAGGGGCTTGGCTTTGCCGGTGCCGAGCCTGCGCGCACCGGTCGCCCGTCCTATCATCCTGCCGTTCTCCTTGGGATCTACATCTACGGCTACCTTAATCGTATCCAGTCCAGCCGGCGCCTGGAGCGCGAAGCCCAGCGCAATGTCGAACTGATGTGGCTCACCGGCAGGCTATCGCCGGACTTTAAAACCATCGCTGATTTTCGCAAGGATAACGGCCCAGCTATCTGCAAGGTATGCCGTCAATTCGTTCAGGTATGCCGCCGGCTTGATGTTTTCTCCGACAGCAGCGTGGCAATCGATGGCAGCAAGTTCAAAGCGGTAAATAATCGCGACCGGAACTTCACCAACAACAAGCTCGAAGCACGTCTGGAACAGCTCGATGAAAGCATCAAGCGGTACATGGAGGAACTTGATCGCGCAGATCGCGATCCTGCGCTTGTCCCTGCAACTCGCGTAGTGCGCATCAAAGAAAAAATCGCAGGTCTGAAAGAGCAGATCGAAAGCATGGGCGAACTCGACAAGCAGTTAAAGCAGGCACCAGATCAGCAGATCTCGCTGACTGATCCTGATTCACGCTCGATGTCGACCAGCGGACGAGGCACAGCCACTGTCGGCTACAACGTGCAATCTGCTGTCGACACCAAGCATCACCTGATCGTGGCGCATGAAGTCACCAACATAGGAAATGATCGCGCACAGCTTGCATCAATGGCCAAGCAAGCTAACGAGGTACTCGGCAAGAAGCATCTGGAAGTGTATGCCGATCGTGGTTATTACAGCGCCCCCGAAATTTTGGCGTGCGAGGAGTCGGGCATGGTGCCGTTAGTTCCTAAACCACTCACTTCGGGCAATCGTGCAAAGGGCCTCTTCGATAAACGCGACTTCCGATATCTGCCCGAAAGCGATGAGTTCCAATGTCCTGCCGGAGAACGGGCAATTCGACGATTCAGCACAGTTGAAAAAGGGCTGCTGTTTTATAAATACTGGTCGTCATCTTGTCCCAATTGCCCGATCAAATCCCAGTGCACCACGGGGACAAATCGCCGCATAGCCCGCTGGGAACATGAAGATGCCTTAGATAGGATGAGCAAGCGATTGGCTGAGCGTGGAGACGTAGCGAGAATCAGACGGCAAACTGTCGAACATCCTTTTGGCACGCTCAAAGCTTGGATGGGAGCGACGCATTTCCTAACTCGAACTTTGCCGCGCGTGAAAACAGAGATGAGCTTACATGTTCTCGCCTACAACTTGAAACGCATGGTGAACATCATGGGGCATCACGGGCTGAAAGCGGCGCTGATGGGGGCGTGAGCCCTTTTTTAACTTCTACTCGGGCGCCAGAGAAAATCAGCACTTGCACGGCGCGGCCGTTCGCGGCACAGAAACTCGGGTTTTCACACAGCCTGGGGCGAAAGCGGACCGTCACAATGTAAACGTCTCCCTAGAAATACTCCAGCAAAAAAAAGCCAGATAGCGCTACGCACGCTATCCGGCAAAGGGTCAGTTACTAAGGTGATACAAAGGGGTACTACAACAGGGTCATAAACGACTTACAGGGTACTGCATTGCCATTACGGGGTAATGACGGGCGGGGATATCGCTATCCCCGGATTCGGTGAGCGTGGCGCTTACTTGGTGGCCACGGTCAGTTCGCTCTTGACTTCCTTCACGCCTGGCACGGCCGAGGCGACCTGGATGGCCTTGGTGCCGGCTTCGGTGCTTTGCACCGCGCCGCTCAGCACGACCACACCGTCGGTGGTGGTCACGCCAACTTCTTTCTGATCGGCCAGCGAAGATTTGATCTTGCTGGTGATGGCTTCATCGGTGGCTGCAGTGCCGGACTTGGCGGCGCCAGCCAGTGCACCTTCCTGTTGGCCTGCGGCGAAAGCGGTACCGGTCGCAGCAGCGGCGGTCAGGGTAGCGGCTACCATCAGGCGGGCGAGCAGTTTGTTAGTCATCATGATGATCTTCCTTTATCGAGTTTGGGGATAAGACGTCTGTGACGTTACCAAACACTTAGCAAACGCCGTGCCAGCTCTATAAAGTCATTTGAAATCAATAGCTTGCCGAAGAAATTCTGTGTGGAAACGGTTGATGGGCGGCATGTGCAGCCGGAAGGCGGGGATTTTGTCGGGAAATGGCGACAACTATCGGCCGCCATTTATCAAGTGCTTGATTTGTAAGGATTTAATCTTGTCGTTCGGGAGCGACAAGGCTGGCGCCGGACCGGAAAGTGGCGGCGTCGAGGTCGTATTTCTGCAGCAACCGGTAAAACTCCGTGCGGTTGCGTTCGGCCAGGCGGGCGGCGTCGGCGACGTTGCCGTCGGTTAGTTTCAGCAATTGCACCAGGTAGTTGCGCTCGAAGCGCTGCTTGGCTTCCGTATAGCTGAGCACTTCCAGCGACGGCACCCGCAGCGCCCGCTGCACCAGCGACAAGGGGATCAGCGGCGCCGTGGCCAGCGCGCACACGTGCTCGACCACGTTATAGAGCTGGCGCACATTGCCGGGCCAGGAGGCCGTGGTCAGCGCTTCGAGCGCGTCCGGGGCAAAGCCGTGCACGGTCTTGCCATATTTGGCTGCCAGGCTGTGCAGGAATTGGGTGGCCATCGGCGTGACGTCCTCGCGCCGCTGCGCCAGCGGCGGCAGGGTGAGCGTGATCACATTCAGGCGGTAATACAGGTCTTCGCGGAACTGGCCCTCGGCCATGGCCGCATCGAGGTCGCGGTGGGTGGCGGACAGGATGCGTACGTCCACCGGGCGGCCGACGTCCGAACCGAGCTGGCGCACCACGCGCTCCTGCAATACCCGCAGCAGTTTTACCTGCAACAACAGCGGCATGTCGCCGATCTCGTCCAAAAACAGGGTGCCGCCGTCGGCCGCCTGCACCAGGCCTTCGCGGCTGCCGATGGCGCCCGTGTACGCGCCTTTCACGTGGCCGAACAGTTCGGACTCGAGCAGCGCCTCGGGAATCGCGCCGCAATTGACCGCGATAAACGGCGCCTTGGCGCGGCGGCTGGCGCGGTGGATGGCATTGGCCAGCAATTCCTTGCCGGTGCCGCTCTCTCCCCGGATCAGGATGCTGGCGTCGGAGGCCGCCACCAGCCGCGCTTCGGCCAGCAGTTCGTCCATGCACTGGCTGCGGCTGATCAGGCCGGCGCGCCAGGCGTTGTCGCTGTCGGCAACGTTGGCGGCCGGAGCGGACAGGCTCAATGCCTGGGCGATGCGTTCCAATAATAGCTTGGCGTCGAACGGCTTGGTCAGGTAGGCGTAGGCGCCCAGCGTGGTCGCTTCCACCGCGTCCGGAATGGTGCCGTGGGCGGTGAGCAGGATCACCGGCAGCGCCGGGTGGCTGCTGCGGATTTCCTGGAACAGCGACATGCCGTCGCGGTCGGGCAGGCGGATGTCGCTGATGACCAGGCGCGGCAGTTCGATCGACAGCCGCGCCAGCGCCGCCTCGGCGCTGCCCACGCCGGTCACCCGGTAGCCGTTGGCCGTCAGCCGCATCGACAGCAGGCGCAGCAGGTCGGCATCGTCATCGACCACCAGCAGGTGGGCGCCGTGGCCCGGGGCGTTTTTCATTTCACCATTCATTTGACCACTCCCGGCGCAGTGCTGGCGGACGGTCGCAGCGGCAGCGTGCGTTCGATATTCTTGAGGCCCTCGACCATGTCATTGAGCTGGTCGATGCGGCGCTGGCTGTCCTTTTGCTGCGCGGTCAGCTGGGCAGTGAGCTTGTCCACGTGTTCGGCCAGGCGCCGCGCTTCGCTGCAATAGCTGGCCAGCATCAGCGCCAGCGGCTTGTACGGCGCAGCGTTGGCCTCGGTGGAATTGGCGACGTTGTCCAGCAGGCCCTGGGCGCGGTTCAAGTCGCCGTTGCCGCGCGTGAGCATCAGCACCATGCCGGTTTGCAGCGCCACGCGCGGTGTGCGTTTTTGCTGCATCAGTCCGCTCAGTTCCTTCAACAGCTCGCCCTGGCTCATGCGCCGCAGCGCCTGGTGATAATTGAGCAGCGGACCGATGTCGTCGAGCGGCTGTGGCGCCTCCAGCGCGGGCGCGGGTGTGACCGACAGGGCTGGTACCCGGGGCCGGGTGGTGGTGCAGGCGGCCAGGCCTGCGCACAGCAACAGGCACAACAAGGGCTGCCAGCGCACTGCGCGGTGGTGTACGGAAACATCGGACATGGTCGAGGCTGGCATTTTTTGAGCGAGTCTTCCGGAATAAATCAGGTTAAAACCATCAGGTTGGATAAGGTAGTTCAATACGGAACAGCGCCCCGCGCCGCGTGGGCAGCAACTGCAGCTTGCCGCCGTGGGCGGCGATATATTCGTGGACGATGGACAGGCCGATGCCATTGCCATGGCGCGCGCCCGGCGGCTGGCGCTCGCCCTGGTAAAACGGCTCGAAGATGCGGGCGGCATCGTCCGGCGCCACGCCCGGCCCCTGGTCATTACAGTCGAGCAGCAGCTTGCCGTCGCGCTCGCCAAGACGGAAATACACCAGGCCGCCATGCGGACTGAAGCGTACCGCATTGGACAGCAGGTTGCTGACGGCAACCGCCATTTTATCAGCGTCCACCGCGATGGGCCGCGCCAGCCCCTGGCAGTTCACCGTCAGGCCCGCCGCCTGCCATTGCAGGCGCTGGCTGTCGATCACGCACGCCACCAGCACCGCCATGTCGGTTGGTGCGCGGTGCAGGTGGTCGGCGTCAAAACTGGCTTCGTTGTAGCGCAGCAGCGCTTCGATCTGGTTTTGCAGCGCTGCCGTGTTCTGGTTGAGGATGCCGGCGATCTCGCGCTGGTTGGCGGTGAGTTCGCCTGCCACGCCGTCTTCCAGCAGGGCCACGCCTTCGCGCAGCGCCGCCAGCGGCGTTTTGAGTTCGTGCGAGATATGGCGCATGAAGCGCGCCTTGTCTTCTTCCAGTTGGGCCAGGTGCTGGCGCAGCCAGTCCAGTTGCTGGCCTACCCGTTGCAGGTCGGCGGGGCCGCGCACGGTGATTGGTTTGTCGAGCCGGTTTTCGCCCAGCAAGTCGATACTGGCCTCGATCTGCGCCAGCGGGCGCGACAGCCACAGGCCGAAGCCGCCGGCCAGCAGCGCGGCCAGCACGATGGACGCGACCACTTGCGCACCGAGCACCGCGCGCCGCTGGTCGAGCTCGTCGAGCAGGGCGGCATTGCGGCGGTCCACTTCCTGTTTTACTTCTGCAGCAAGATAGTCATCGACTTCCGGCAGTGGCGCCAGCGCCCGTTCCAGGTCCTGCTGGCGGGCGGTGCTGCGCGGCCGCGCCGGCGCTTGCAGCAAGTCCCACGCTTGTTCTCCCGCTTCGCGCCAGCGCTGGAATTGCTGGGTGGATGCGCGCGGTAAGCCTTGCTGCAAGGAATCGAGCGACGCGCGTGCTTCGCGCCAGGCATCGGCATAGCGCTCGCGGAAGGCGGGGTCGTCAAGCACGAGGAACTGGCGCGCGCTGCGCGTCATGGCAACGCTGCGCTCGGCAAGTTGCTGGGTGTGGCGGGTGAGCGCCAGCGCGTGGTGTCCGCTGTCGCGGCTGTGGGCGGTCAGGCGGTCGAGCGTCCACAGCGCATGCAGGGACGCTGCGCTGAGCAACACAGCGATCAACAGGAAAACGCCCAACAGCAGCTGGCGAAACGACAGTTTCGAGAGCATGGTGGTCGGTTATGGAACGGTCAACCCCGCATCATAGGGCGAAACCGGTCCACGTGCCTGTTTGATTGACAATATTGCCTTGGGTGATTCAGGGCGCGGGCGCCACGTCCATGCCGTCGTAGGTTTCGATCTGCTGTTCGTCGGCAAATTTGTAGAATTCCTGGTTGCGCACGTCCAGCGACTCGACCGTGTGCTTTTCCACTTTTTCCACGTGCAGCCACCACAGCGCCGGGGTGTCTGATTCGGGCTTGGAGTCGAAAATGCCCACCACCTGGTAGCCCTTCGCTTGCAGCAGCGGCGCTGCGCGTTCGAGCTTGGCCTGGTCCTGGTCGGAGAAGAAATAGCCCCACAGCAGCGGCTTGGTGATGTCCCACGGCGCGTTTTGCTTCATGTCGGCGAAAAGGTCGACCATATCCTGTTTGGTGATCATGTACAGCTCCTGAAGGTGGTAACAAACGTTAAGCCGGCATTTTAACCGCAGTGCGGGGGGCGAAGCGTACTGCTACCAGCAAGCCGCCGCCGGGCGTGTCGCCCAGGGTGATGGTGGCGCCGTGCACGGTGGCGATATCCTGCACGATGGCCAGTCCCAAACCGGCGCCGCCGGGATTGCGCTCGAGCGTGGCGGCCGCGCGGTAAAACGGCGCGAACACGCGTTCGCGCTCGGCCGCCGCGATGCCGGGGCCGCTGTCGGACACCTCCAACACCACGCCGCTGTCATCCTCGTGCACCGTCAGCGCCAGGCTGCCGCCCAGCGGCGTATAGCGCAGGGCATTGTCGGCCAGGTTGGCGATCATCTCGTGCAGCAGCAGGGCCTGGCCATCGACCATGCCCGGACCATTGGCATCGAGCGACATGTCGATCTGCTTGGCCACGGCCGCCATGGCCAGCTCCAGGCCCACCTGGCGCGCGATGTCGCGCAGCGATACCGGCGCGGCCAGCGTTGCCGCGCCTTCGGCGTCGCCACCGTGTTCGATGCGCGCCAGCGTGAGCAGGCGGTTGGCCAGGTTGACCGTGGAATCGGTGGTGGCGGCCATGCTTTGCACGATCTGGCGCAGCGCCGCGCGGGTCTGTTCGGGGTCGCTGCCGGCGCGGTCGCACTCGCGCAAGGCCAGTTCGGCCTGGGTCTTGAGCACCGTGAGCGGGGTGCGCAGCTGGTGCGAAGCGTCGGCGATGAAGCGGCGCTGGCTCGCGATCAAGTGCTGCAGCCGCGCGCGCGAATGGTTCATCGCCGCCACCAGCGGACGCACTTCCTTGTGCACCAGCGCCGGATCGACGTCGGTGCTGTCGTTGATCGATCCCGCTTCCACCGCGCTTTTCAGGCGCATCAGCGGTTGCAGCACCAGCCGCACGGCAAACCAGACCAGCAGCGCCAGTGCCAGCAGCAGCAAGGCTTGCCAGGTGAGGGTGTCGAACAGGATCTGGTTCGACAGCAGGCGCCGCGCTTCCAGCGTTTCGCCCACCTGGATCAGGGCGATGCCACGCATCGAATCGTCGTACACCGGTTGCAGCAGCGCGGCGATGCGTACCGGCTGGCCGTTGTAGTTGGCGTGGTAGAAGCGCACCAGCGCCGGGTAGGTCTCCGAGCGCGGCACGTTGGCCGGCACCGGCGGCAGGTCGCCGTAGCCGGACACGGTCTCGCCACGGATGCCCGACACCTTGTAATAGATGCGGCCCATGGTGTCGGTCTCGAAGCTGTCGAGCGCCACGTACGGCACGTCCGCCACCACCTTGCCGCCGACGATGGACACCCGCTCGGCCAGCGCCCGGGTGGAAGCCAGCAGCGAGCGGTCGTAGGCCACGTCGGCGGCATCGAGGGCGTTGCGATACACGAAAACGGTATTGAGCGCCACCAGCGCCAGCAAGGGCCCCAGCAGCCAGCGCAGCAGCTGGCCGCGCAGGCTGCCGGGCGTTTTCGACGGGGCGGGGGCGCTCGCTGGCATGAGGGATCAGGCTGCCGGCTTGGGTTGCAGCAGGTAGCCGATGCCGCGCAGCGTGGTAATGACGGCGGCGTCGGGCACGGCGATGTCGAGCTTCTTGCGCACCCGGTGGATATACAGTTCGATGGCGTCGAGATTGGCGTCGTCGGCCAGCGCGAATACTTCGTCGAACAGCTTTTCTTTCGAGACGGCGCGGCCGGTACGGGTGATCAGGGTCTCGAGCACCGCGTGCTCGCGCGGCGTGAGCGCCAGCGGCGCGCCGCCGTAGCTGAACAGGCGGGTGACGGTGTCGAACGCCAGCGCGCCGCACGAATACACCAGCGCCTCGCTGCCGATCCGGCGGCGCAGCAGCGCTTTCACGCGCGCTTCCAGTTCGGCCAGTTCGAACGGCTTGGGCAGGTAGTCGTCGGCGCCCAGGTTCAGGCCCTGCACCTTGTCGTCCAGGCCGCCGCGCGCGGTGAGGATCATCACCGGCGTCTGGCCGCGCGGCGCCGGCCGCGCGCGCAGGCGCCGCAGCACGTCGAGACCGTCCATGCGCGGCAGGGTCAGGTCGAGGATGACCAGCGCGTAGTCCTGGGTATGGAGCAGGGCGTCGGCGTCGGCGCCGTTGTCTGCGCATTCCACGGTGAGGTTGGCGTCGCGCAGGGCCTTGGCCAGCCAGTGCGACAGTTCGGTATGGTCTTCCACTAACAGTATGCGCATGATGTGTTGTGACTGATGTTAGGACTGGTGTTGTGGCCGACATCATCGTCGGGCGCGTGGCAAAAAGATAGGGTTGTTGCTATTTGTGAACGCGCTACCGCGATGAAAGCTATTTGAAAGGAAGCAAATCTTATAGTGGATACCAGATGTTTATAACAGACATCACTAATAATTATATCCACGGAGACCAACCATGCACCACGCCCCATCGCGCGCCGCGATACGCCTTGCCATTTCCGCCCTGATCGCCGCTGCTGCTGCCACCGGTTCCGCCCATGCCCAGTCGAACGTGCAGTTCTACGGCCTGCTCGACGTCGGCGTCGAAAGCCTGAACCATGCCGACGCCAGCGGCGGCAGCGTCGCCAAGACCATTTCCGGCGGCATGAACACGTCGCGCTGGGGCTTTCGCGGCAGCGAAGACCTGGGCAATGGTCTGAAAGCCGTGTTCAACCTCGAAGGCGGCATCCTGATGGACAGCGGCGGCCAGGACGGCGCGCTGTTCCGCCGCCAGGCTTACGTGGGCCTGGACGGCGCCTTCGGCCGCGTCATCATCGGCCGCTCGTTTACCAGCGTGTACGACACCGTGATCGCCTACGACCCGATGGGCTTTGCGCCGTACTACTCGTGGGCCACCTCGGGTCCGGCCACGGGACCGAGCAAATACGGGTTCACCACCGGCTACGACAACCTGGTCAAGTACGCGGGCACTTTCGGCAACTTCCGCTTCGGCGCCAACTACGCCTTCGGCGAGCAGGCCGGCAACACCGAGGACAGCGCCAAGACCGGCGTCACCGCCGCCTACAAGCTGCCGATCGGCGGCGGCACCGCCAACCTGATGGCCACCTGGGAGCGCAACAATGGCAACACCGTGGTCGCCACCGGCAACCGCGACGAAAACACGGTCTGGCACGTGGGCGCCAACTACGAAACCGGTCCGCTCAAGTTCTGGGCCGTGCGCCGCGACTACAACCTGCGCGCCGGCCGCGCCCTGACCGCCGACGTGGAAGCGACCACCACCTGGGGCGGCATGGCGTACAAGCCGAACGAGGTCACCACCATTACCGGCGCCGTGTACCATATCGACGTCAAGAACGTGGCCGCCGGCCGCGACGCCGACCCCACCATGTACGTGGCGCGGTACCGTTATGCGCTGTCCAAGCGCACCGACCTGCATGTATCGGCCGCCTACGCCAAGGCGAAGAACGGCCAGCTGACCGGACTTTCGCGCGACGACGCCGGCTATGCCAGCACCCAGCGCGGCGTCACCGTCGGCATGCAGCACCGCTTCTAGTACCTGGTGACCGCACCCGGAAAGCACTACCCATGAAAACGTCCAAGTCCATTCATGCCATGCTGGCGCTGCATGTCGCGCTGCATGTCGCGCTTTGTACAGCGCTGCTGTCCGCAGGCGCGGCCCACGCCGCCAACCTGGAATGCATCGTGCCGTCCAAGCCGGGTGGCGCCATGGACCTGACCTGCAAGCTGGCCAAAAAAGGTTTGAAGGGACTCGACGAAGCCGGCGACACCACCCCAACGCTGTCCGACATGACCATCCGGTATCTGCCGGGCGGCATCGGCGCGGTGGCGTGGAACTCGCTGGTGGCGCAGCCGCGCGCCAAGCCCAATACGCTGGTGGCTTTTTCGGGCGGCTCGCTGCTCTACCTGGCCGAAGGAAAATTCGGCAAGGCCAAGGTGAGCGACGTGCGCTGGGTGGCGGCGCTGGGTACCGACTACGGCATGATCGCGGTGCGCGCCGATTCGCCTTACAAGAACCTGGGCGACCTGCTGGCAGCGATCAAGCGCAATCCCAGGAGTGTGCTGATCGGGCTGTCCGGCACCGCCGGCAGCCAGGACTGGTTCAAGATGGCGCTGCTGGTCAGGAGCGCAGGCATCGATCCCAAGGTGCTGCGCTTTGTGGCGCTGGAAGGCGGCGGCGAAGCGTTTACCGCCATGCATGCCAACCACGTGCAGGTGGTATCGGGCGACGCCAGCGAGGCGGTGCTCTACGCCGCCGGCGGCAACACCCGGGTGCTGGCGGTGCTCTCGCCGCAGCGCTTGCCCGGCGTGCTGGCGTCCTCGCCCACCGCGCGCGAGCAGGGCGTGGACGTGGTGTGGCCGCTGATACGCGGCGTGTGGATGGGCCCCCAGGTGCCCGACGCCGAGTACCGCAAGTGGGTGGCCGCGTTCGACCGCATGCTGGCCAGCCCGCAGTTTGCGCAATTGCGATCCGATGCAGGACTGTACCCGTTCGCACTGACCGGGGATGCCCTGAAAGAGTACGTCAGCAAGGCCGTGGACGAATACGGCAAACGCGCCACCGAGTTCGGCCTGGTGCGCTAAAAATTATATAAATAACGGAGACTAAAACCATGAAACTCAAGACCACCATCGCTGCCTGCGCCACCCTGATGCTGATCGCCACCGGCGCGCTGGCGCAGGTACCGGCCGGCTATCCGGCCGACTACCAGAAGATCATCGACGGCGCCAAAAAAGAGAAAAAGCTGGTCGTGTACGGCGCCACCGACAGCAAGGCCACCCAGCCGCTGGTCAAGGATTTCAGCGCGCTGTATCCGGGCATCTCGGTCGAATACAACGACATGAATTCCACCGAAGTGTATAACCGCTTCATCTCCGAAGTGGCCGCCGGCGGCACCACTGCGGACGCGGTCTGGTCGTCGGCGATGGACCTGCAGATGCGCCTGGCGTCGGAAGGCTATGCGCTCAAGTACAAATCGGTGGAAAGCGCCAAGCTGCCGGCATGGTCGATCTGGGAAGACCAGGCTTACGGCACCACGTTCGAGCCGGCTGCCATCGTCTATAACAAGCGCCTGCTCGATCCGAAGGAAGTGCCGCAAACGCACGCGGACTTCGTCAAGCTGATCCAGCAGCCGAAGTTCAAGGACAAGGTCACTACCTACGATATCGAAAAATCGGGCGTGGGCTTCATGCTGATGGCGCAGGATGCGCGCGTCAATCCGAAGTTCACCGAGCTGCTGGGCGCTTTCGGCGCGGCCAAGGTGCGGGTGCAGTCGTCTACCGGCACCATGATGGAGCGGATCTCGTCCGGGGAAAACCTGATCGGCTACAACGTGGTGGGTTCGTACGCGCTGGTGCGCGCCAAGACCGATCCGTCGATCGGCGTGGTGATGCCGAAGGATTACACGCTGGTGCTCTCGCGCGTGCTGTTCATCAACAAGGGCGCCAAGAACCCCAACGCCGCCAAGCTGTGGCTCGACTACATGCTGTCGCACCGCGCCCAGAACATCATCGCCAACGAATCGAAACTGTTCGCCATTCGCGAGGATGTAACGGGCGAAGCCACGTCCGCCGAATTGATCAGGCAGGTCGGCAAGGACAACGTCAAGCCGGTGCCCGTGCATCCGAGCCTGATGGAATACCTGGCCCCGGCCAAGCGCATGGCCTTCCTCAAGCAGTGGAAGGACACGGCCGGCAAGAAGTAAGCGCCTGGCTGCAGCTCCTTAGTCCCTTAGTTCCTTAGTTACTTAGTTACTTAGTTACTTAAGCAAGCGCCCGAACCCGCGTCCACCATGGCGCGGGCGCGGGCCCCTTTTCGCCTCGTTTGTCCCCAAACGGAAAATCCTATGCAAACTCTCACTCTCCCCGGCAGCGGCCGGCGCGGCCCGGGCATCAACTGGCTGCGCGGCCTGGTGGTGGTGCTGGCTGCCACCGCCATCTTCCTGCCGCTGTTCCTGATTTTTTACCAGAGCTTTTTGACCGCGCCGTTCTTCATGCCGGCCAAGCAGTTCGGGCTCGACGCCTACCGCTTCATTTTCGACGATCCCGATTTTTCGTCCGCCGCCAAAAATGCGCTGTACCTGGCGCTGGGCCTGACGGCGATTGCCGTGCCGCTGGGCGGCATGCTGGCCTTCCTCATGATCCGCACTGACCTGCCAGGCAAGGGCTTCATCGCGCCGGCGCTGCTGGTGCCGATTTTCGTGTCGCCAATGGTGATGGGCTTCGGCTACGTGGTGGCGATGGGGCCGGTGGGCTTCTATTCGGTGTGGGCCAAGGATTTATTGGGCTTCATCCCGTGGAATATCTATTCGTTTACCAGCATCGTCATCATCGCCGGCCTGACCCACGTGCCGCACGTGTACCTGTACGCCTCGTCCGCGCTCAAGAGCCTGGGCTCGGACGTCGAGGAAGCGGCCCGCGTGGCCGGCGCCTCGCCGTTGCAGGTGATGTTCGGCGTGTCGCTGCCGATGATTACCCCGGCGCTGGCCTATGCCGGCGTGCTGGTGATGTTCCTCGGCTTCGAAGTGTTCGGCCTGGTGCTGGTGCTGGGCGACCCGGAAGGCCACATGGTGCTGGCCACTTACCTGTACAAGCTGACCAACAAGCTGGGCATCCCGTCGTACCACCTGATGGCGGCAGTGGCCGTGTGCCTGGTGATGGTGACCTTCCCGCTGGTGATGGTGCAGCGCTACCTGCTCAAGTCGGCCAACAAGTTCGTCTCGATCAAGGGCAAGGGCGCGCGCTCGAAGGTCATGCCGCTGGGCCAGTGGAAATGGCTTGCCTTCGCGCTCATTTTTGGCTGGCTGATGTTTACCATCATCATGCCGTTGTCGGGCATCGTGCTGCGCTCGTTCGTCGAGTACTGGGGCGAGGGCGTGCGCCTGGTCGACGTATTGACCTTGCAGCACTTCCGCGAAATCCTCGACCAGCCGTCGCTGGTGCGCGGCATCGTCAACACCATCCTGATCGGCGTGGTCGGCGGCGCGCTGGCGGTGATCTGCTACTGCGCCATCGCGCTGGCCATGCACCGCAAGCCCGACATGATCAGCCGCTTCCTCGACTACAGCGTGCTGGTGCCGCGCGCGGTGCCGGGCCTGCTGGCCGGCCTGTCGTTCCTGTGGGTGTTCCTGTTCGTGCCGAACTGGCTCGATGGCATCCTGCAGGGCATGGACAACGGCGTGGCCGTGTGGCTGAGCGAAAACGCGATTCCCGTGCTGCGCTCCCTGCGTTCGACCATTTTCGCCCTGTGGCTGGCGTATTCGGTGGTGTGGCTGGCTTACGGCATGCGCCTGATTTCCACCGCGCTGCTGCAAGTGGGCCCGGAGCTGGAAGAGGCGGCGCGCGCGGTGGGCGCCAGCCGTGGCCAGGTCTCGCGCGACGTCACCCTGCCGCTGATCAAATACGGCCTGCTAGGCGCGTGGCTGATGGTGTTCCTGATCTTCGAGCGCGAATATTCGACCGGCGTGTACCTGCTGTCACCGGGGACGGAAGTGATCGGCGCGATGCTGGTGTCGCTGTGGGCGTCCGGCTCCACCGACCTGGTGGCGGCGCTATCGTTCATAAATATTTCGCTGGTGGCCATCGGCCTCGGTGTGGCGCTGCGCTTCGGCGTGAAGTTACATAACTGAGCTGCACAACTAACGTAGGACTACAACAACATGAAACGAGACCTGACCATGAATGAACTCACTGTCAACGACCTGCACCTCGACTACGGCACCGGCGCCACCGCCAATCCGATCCTGAAGGGCGTATCGATGCACCTGCAAAAGGGCGAAGTGGTGGCGCTGCTCGGCCCTTCGGGCAGCGGCAAGACCACCCTGCTGCGCGCGGTGGCGGGGCTGGAAAGCCCCAAGCAGGGCACCATCGCCATCGGCGACCGCACCGTGTACGACGGCGCCAGGAACTTCGAGCTGGCGGCCGAGCACCGCAACCTGGGGCTGGTGTTCCAGTCGTATGCGCTGTGGCCGCACAAGACCGTGTTCGACAACGTCGCCTACGGCCTCAAGCTGCGCAAGATGGGCGCGGCCGAGATCAAGGACAAGGTGGCCGACGTGCTGAAGAACCTGGGCCTGGGCCACCTGGCCGAACGCTATCCGCACCAGCTGTCGGGCGGCCAGCAGCAGCGCGTGGCAATCGCCCGCGCGCTGGTGTACAACCCGCCGGTGATCCTGCTCGACGAGCCGCTGTCCAACCTCGACGCCAAGCTGCGCGAAGAGGCGCGCGCCTTCCTGCGCGAACTGATCGTGCGCCTGGGCCTCTCGGCCCTGATGGTCACCCACGACCAGGCCGAGGCGATGGCGATCTCGGACCGCATCCTGCTGCTCAACAACGGCAAGATCGAGCAGCAGGGGACGCCGCAAAGCATGTACGAAACGCCGGAAACGCTGTTCACGGCCGAGTTCATGGGCAGTAATAACAAGCTGCCGGCCAAGGTGGTGGCGCGCGACGGCAATCACGTGCAGCTCGATGTGAACGGCGCCCGGTTGACGGGCACCGCGCGCGGCGCCTCCCAGGCTGGCGCGGAGCCCACCACCATCATCCGCGTGGAAGAGGTGAAAATCAGCGCCACGGCGGTGGACAATGCCATCGACATGCCGCTGTTGACCTGCATGTACCTGGGCGACCGCTTCGAGTGCCTGTTCAAGTCGCCCGACAGCAGCGCAGCGGGGCTGCGCGCCTATTCGAAATACAAGCTCGAACCGGGGCGTTACTGGTTGCAAATGCCGGCCGACAAGCTTTGGGTATTCTGATGTCGAATTGATACAGGGTTTCTTATTCCTGGCTTAACTGGCGGTGCCGGAATTGCGCGGGCCGCCTTTTTTTTTGTTATTTCGCCTTGATTTGTGACATTCGGTGAGAATCCACGCTTGAGGTTGCACAAAAAAGAACAAGAAAAACCCGATTAAGTTGCCTGATGGATATTTATTGCACTATGGGCGGAGGGCAGTCGTTTATAATTTCACCCGTACCTCGGCGGGCATTTTTGCAGGCATGTGAGCGCGAGTTCGTACCCTCCCCAATCTCAACGCTCTGGATTTATAGTCAACATGCGCAACGACGGCGTCACCTTTTCCATTGCCCGCCACGCTTACTGGGCGCCGGGACTGACCACGCTGGCCGCGTGGACGCAATGGGCACAGGCGGCGGTGGCCGCGCCGATCCTCCTCGGCGAAGAGCCGGGAGTAAAAGCGATGCCGCCCATGTTGCGCCGGCGTGCCGGCTTCTTCGGCAAGATGGCGCTGGAAGTGGCATACGAATGCCTCGATGGCCGCACCGATGTTCCCGTCGTGTTTTGCTCGCGCCATGGCGAGGTGGCCCGCGCGGTGGAATTGCTGTCCGACCTGGCGCGCGGCGAGCCGCTGTCGCCCACTGCGTTCAGCATGTCGGTCCATAACGCCCATGTCGGCCTGCTGACAATCGCGCGCAAGGACCGCGCCAACCATATCGCGCTGGCGGCCGGCGGCGCCACCATCGAACACGCGGTGATCGAGGCGTGCGGCTTGCTGGCCGACGGCGCCCCTTCGGTGCTGCTGGTCGCGTGCGACGCGCCGCTGCCGGAACTGTTCCTGCCGTTTCGCGACGGTGTCGAGCAGGCGCACGCGTGGGCGTGGTTGCTGACCGCGCCGGTGGTGGAGCCTGCGGCAGGCGATCCTGCGGCAGGCGATCCTGCGGCAGGCGTTCCTGCGGCAGGCGTTCCTGCGGCAGGCGCATCGGCGGCCGATGCTCCGGTGGCTCGTGCACCGGCCGCCTGCGCTTCGGTCACGCTGCGCTGGTCCGCCAGTGACGACGCGGCGACGGTCGATTTGCCGGGCGGGCTGGCGGTGGCGCGCTTTCTGCTGGGCGGCGCGGCGGCCATGGAACGCTGCGACGGCCGCCTGCGCTGGCACTGGGCGCGCTGTAGTGGCGGCGCCGGTGTCAACGCCGCCGGAGCCTGAGGCGATGCTGGCCGGCTTGTCGCGCTGCTGGCGCGTGCTGGCGACCGGACTGAGTTTCGCGGTGTTCGGCATCGGCGGGGTGCTGATGCGGGTGCTGCTGTTCCCGCTGTTGAATGTGCTGGTGCGGCAGCCGGAACGGCGGGTGCGCGCGGCGCGCGAGATCATCCGGCGCGCTTTCCGCGCCTACGTGGACATGATGCGCGCGCTCGGCGTGCTGCGCTACGAGATCACCGGGCTGGAAAAGCTGGAGCGGGGCGGTTTGCTGATCCTGGCCAACCATCCGACCTTGATCGACACGGTGTTCCTGATGGCGTTCGTGAAAAACGCCGACTGCATCGTCAAGGGCGCGTTGTGGAACAACCCCTTTACGGGCGGGCCCGTGCGGGCGGCAGGTTATATCAGCAATGCCGGCGGCGCCGAACTGGTGGACGACTGTATCGCTTCGCTCAGGCGCGGCAACAACCTGATCGTGTTCCCGGAGGGGACGCGCACCGGCGCCGATGGCGTGATCGCCTTGAAGCGCGGCGCCGCCAATATCGCCGTGCGCGGCGCGCGCGACATCACGCCGGTGCTGATCCGCTGCGATCCGCCCACGCTGGGCAAGGGCGAAAAATGGTGGCAAGTGCCGCCGCGCCGCGTGCTGCTGCGCATCGACGTGCAGGACGATGTGGCGATTGCCGGCTTTATCGGCGAGGGCGAGAGCGAAGTGCTGGCAGCGCGCCAGGTCACAGAATTTTTACAAAATTATTTTACGGGGAAGTACCGAAGCCATGCTTGAACTGGAAGTGAAACAACTGATCATCGATGTCCTGCAACTGGAAGACATCACCCCCGACGACATCGACAGCGCTGCGCCGCTGTTCGTCGAAGGCCTCGGCCTCGATTCGATCGACGCGCTGGAACTGGGCGTGGCGCTGCAGAAGCAGTACGGCATTTCCCTGTCCGCCGATTCGGAAGACACCCGCCGCCACTTCGCCTCGGTGCAGGCGCTGGCGGCGATGATCGCGACCCACCGCAAGAAATAAGGGAGCACGACATGATTGATTTGAACGCGATGAGCAAAGAGCAGCTGCAGCAGTGGGTCATCGATCTGCTCGCCGAGATGTTCGAGTTGGACAAGGCGCAGCTTACCGCCGATTCCAACCTGTATTCCGATCTCGATATCGACAGCATCGACGCGGTGGACCTGGCCGTCAAGCTCAAGCAGCTGACCGGCAAGCGCCTGCAACCCGAAGTCTTCAAGACCATCCGCACCATCGGCGACGTCGTCGATGCGCTGGCCGGGATGACGGAGCCCGCGTAACCCGATGTTGATGACTGCACTGACAGTGGCTTTGACGCTGCTGTATCCGCTGGCGATCTGGCTCGGACATGGCAAGGTGGAGCCGCGCTGGCTGGCCATGCTGCTGCTGGCCGCCGCCGTCACGCGCCTGCCGTCGCTGCGGCTGTCGGGCGCTGCGCGCTGGTCGGTGGCCGGCGCGCTGGCGCTGGTGGCCTGCGCCATCTGGAGCAACCTGCTGCTGCCGCTCAAACTCTACCCGGTGCTGGTGAGCGCCGCCATGCTGGGCGGCTTCGCCTACAGCCTCACGACGCCGATGTCGGCGGTCGAACGCATGGCGCGCCTGCGCGGCGAAGATTTCCCGCCGCCGGCGCAAGCGTATATGCGCACCGTGACCAAGGTATGGTGCGGCTTTTTCATCATTAACGGCGCCACCGCGCTCGGTACCGCGCTGTGGGCCAGCGAGGCTGTGTGGTCGCTGTACACGGGCGTGGTGTCGTACGCGCTGATGGCCGTCCTGTTCGGCGCCGAATACCTGGTGCGCCTGAGGTTCAAGCGCTTGCATCATGTCTGACCTGTTTTCTACGCCGCTCGACAACCTGGCCGCAGCCCTGGCAGCGCGGCCTGCTGCCGCCACGGTGGGCTGGCGCGCTGGCGCGCTGGTGACGACTGCCGATTTCCTGGCCCGTGCCGGCGCCTGGCATGCGCTGCTGCGCGCGCAAGCGGGCGCCAACTTTGCCTTGTACCTCGACGACAGCATCGACTTTGGCGCGGCGCTGCTGGGCGCCTGGCATGCCGGCAAAACCATCTGGCTCGGTGCCGATACGCTCGACGCCACGTGCGCGGCGTTGCGGGGTTCCGTCGATGGCTTCCTGGGGCAATATCCGGCGGCGCTGGCGCCGTTGCAGCCGAGCGCAGCACACTACGGCGCGCTGCCAGCCGGCGCGCTCGATGCGGATGCGCCGGCGCTGGTGGTGTTCACCTCTGGCAGCACCGGCGAACCGCAGGCCATCCCCAAAAAACTGTCGCAGATTGCCAGCGAAGTGGCCACGCTCGACGTGCTGTTCGGCGCCACCGCCGGCGACGCGGCAGTCGTGGCGACAGTGTCGCACCAGCATATCTACGGCCTGCTGTTCAAGGTGCTGTGGCCGTTGACCACGGGGCGCATGGTGCATGCGCTGAGCCTGGGTTTCCACGAAGAGCTGGCGCCGGCGCTGGCGTTTGGCGCCTGTGTGCTGGTGGCCAGCCCGGCGCACCTGAAGCGGCTACCCGAACACCTGGACTGGTCGGGCGCCGCGCGCAACCTGCGCGCCGTGTTCTCGTCCGGCGGTCCGCTGGCGCCGGACACCGCGCTGGCTACTGGCGCCTTGCTGGGCGAGGTGCCGGTGGAAGTGTATGGCAGCTCGGAGACCGGCGGCGTGGCCTGGCGCCAGCGCACCCATCTCGATGACGACGCCTGGCGAGCATTCCCTACCGTGGCCTGGAGATTGGGCGAGGACGGCGCGCTGGAAGTACGCTCGCCGCATCTGCCCGACGACAGCTGGCTGGTGCTGGCCGATCGCGCGGCGCCGGCCGGCGGCTCCGTTGATGCCGGCTTCGTGCTGCGCGGCCGCAGCGACCGCATCGTCAAGATCGAGGAAAAGCGGGTGTCGCTCACCGCGATGGAAGCGGCCTTGCTGGCGTCGGGCCTGGCGGCCGAGGCGCGCGTGATCGTGTGCGAGCCGGCAGTTGCAACGCCGGCAGTGCATGCCGCGTCGGCGATGCCAGCGATGCCGGCGACGTCTGTGACACCGGTGGCGTCAGCGCCAGGCACGGCGCTCGCTGGCGCGCAAGCGGTTGTGGCGCCGGCTGGCGACCGCCAGCGGATCGCGGCATTTGTCGTGCCCACTGCCGCCGGCGCCGAACTGCTGGCCCGTGAAGGCAAAATGGCATTGAATAACCGCCTGCGCGCAGCGCTGGCGGCCACCGTGGCGGCGGTGGCCTTGCCGCGCCGCTGGCGCTACCTCGACCGCATGCCGGTCAATGCCCAGGGCAAGACCACGCTGGCAGCGCTGGAGGCGTTGCTCGGTGCTGCCCCAGCGCCGGTAACTGCCTCTCGGCCTGTCCATCAACCGATTTTCCCGCACGTGCGCGAACTCGAACGCGACGAGCAGCGCGTGCTGCTGGAAGTGGCAGCCCCGGCGGACCTGCTGTACTTCGACGGCCACTTCGACGTCGCGCCCATCCTGCCGGGCGTGGTGCAGGTGGAGTGGGCGCTGCATTACGGCCGCCAGTACTTCACGCTGCCGCCGAACTTCACTGGTGTGAATCTGCTCAAGTTCCAGCAGATGGTGCGGCCGGACATGGCGGTGCAACTCGAACTGGTGCACGACACGGCCAAGGGCAGCCTGAATTTCCGCTACGTGTCCGCCGGTAGCCAGCATTCGAGCGGGCGCATCATGCTGGCCGGGGAGCATGGCGATGCCTGACGTGTTCAATCCCTGCATCGTGGTTCCCGTGTATAACCACGAACATGCGATCGCCACCGTCGTCGATGGCCTGCTGGCGCATGGTGTGCCGGTGATCCTGGTCGATGACGGCAGTAACAGCTGCTGCGCGGCGGTACTCGATCAACTGGCGCTGGCGCATGCGCAGCGCGTGACGCTGGTGCGCCTGGCCGTCAACCAGGGCAAGGGCGCCGCCGTGTTGGCCGGTTTTGCGCGCGCGGCGCAACTGGGCTACACGCATGTGCTGCAAATCGATGCCGACGGCCAGCACCGCACCGGCGACGTGCCCATGTTCCTGGCGCGGGCGAAGGTGCATCCGCGCGCCATCATCGTCGGCCACCCGGTATATGACGAATCGGTGCCGAAGGCGCGCCTGTACGGGCGCTACGCCACCCACATCTGGGTGTGGATCAACACGCTGTCGTTCGACATCATCGACTCCATGTGCGGCTTCCGCGTCTACCCGGTGGCCGCAGTCAGTGCGTTGGTGGCGCGCCAGCACATCGGTGCGCGCATGAACTTCGACACCGACATCCTGGTGCGCCTGTTCTGGGACGGCGCGCGGGTGGTCAACGTGCCAACCCGGGTCAGCTACCCGGCCGACGGCGTGTCGCACTTCCGCGTGTGGCGCGACAATGTGCAGATCTCGTGGATGCACACCAGGCTGTTCTTCGGCATGCTGCCGCGCATTCCACGCCTGCTGGCGCGCAAGTGGAAATCGGCATGAGCGCGCGCGGCCTGCACTGGGCGTCGATCAACGAAATCAGTTTCGTCGCCGGCATGCGCTTTCTGTTCTGGATATGCCGGGTGTTCGGCCGCTGGCCGTTTCGCATCGTCTTGTACCCGGTGCTGGCGTGGTACGTACTCACCAAGCCGCTGCCACGGCGCGCCTCGCGCGACTACCTGGGCCGCATGCAGGCGCACACGGGCCGCAAGCTGTCGGGCGTGATGCGCCACTTCGCTGCGTTCGGCGAGAGCATCCTCGACAAGATGCTGTTGTGGGGCGGCCTGTACCCGGTGGACGACGTGGAATTGCACGGAGGCGAACTGATTGCCGACGCCGTGGCGGCGGGGCAGGGCGGGTTGATGATCTGCGCCCACCTGGGCAACCTGGAACTGTGCCGCGTGCTGTCGCGCCAGCGCCATGACATCAAGCTCACGGTGCTGGTGCACACCAAGCACGCGCAGGCGTTCAACGACATGCTGGCCAGCCTGAATCCGGACAGCAGCCTCAATCTGATGCAGGTGACCGAGATGTCGCCGGCCACCGCCATGCTGCTGTCCGAGCGCGTGGCGCGCGGCGAGTTCGTGGTGATCGCCGGCGACCGCGTACCGGTCTCGCACAATCCCCGGGTGGCGATTGCCGATTTCCTCGGCGCCCCGGCGCCGTTCCCGGTGGGACCGCACATCCTGGCCGGCATCCTGCAATGCCCGGTGTACCTGATTTTTTCCGTGCGCCGCGGTGGCCGCGCGCACGTCTATTTCGAAACGTTCCGCGAACGCGTGCGCATTCCGCGCAAGGACCGTGGCGCCGCGCTGGCCGAACTGGCCGGCGACTACGCTCGCCGGCTCGAGCACCATGCAATGCAGGCGCCGCTGGAATGGTTTAACTTCTATGATTTTTGGCACTTACCCGAACTGGAATCTTCCGATGCACCTCGCTGACACAGCCCGACTTCAACCATCGCCGCGCACGGTGCACTTCAGCCGCGAGCGGCTCACGCTCGACGACATCGTCGATATCGCGCATGGCCGTGCGACCGCCGTACTCTCCGACGATCCGGGCTTTCGCAGCGCCATCGCGCGCGGCGCCGAGTTCCTCGAGCGCCTGCTGCGCGAAGACGGCACCATCTACGGCGTGACCACTGGCTACGGCGACTCGTGCACCGTGACCGTACCGCCCGCGCTGGTGGCCGAACTGCCGCACCACCTGTATACCTACCACGGTGTGGGCCTGGGCGAGTACTTCACGCCGGCGCAAACGCGGGCGATTCTGGCTTCTCGCCTGGCCTCGCTCTCCAAGGGCTACTCGGGCGTGAGCGTGGAGCTGCTGCTGCAAATCACCCGCCTGCTCGACGCCGGCCTGCTGCCGCTGATCCCGTCCGAAGGATCTGTCGGCGCCAGCGGCGACTTGACGCCCTTGTCGTACCTGGCGGCGGTGCTGTGCGGCGAGCGCGAAGTGTGGCGCGACGGCGTGCAGGTGCCGGCGGCGCAGGCGTTGGCGGAAGCGGGCATCACGCCGCTGCGCCTGCGTCCGAAAGAGGGCCTGGCGATCATGAACGGCACGGCCGTGATGACCGCGCTGGCCTGCCTGGCCTACGACCGCGCCGAGTACCTGGTGCGCCTGTCCACCCGCATCACCGCCATGGCGTCGTTCGCGATGGACGGCAACGCCCACCACTTCGACGAAGTGCTGTTTGCGGCCAAGCCGCACGCCGGCATGCAGCAGGTGGCGGCGTGGCTGCGCAGCGACCTGCCGACGACCGAGTGGGAACGCAACGGCAAGCGCCTGCAGGACCGCTACTCGATCCGGTGCGCGCCGCACGTGATCGGCGTGCTGGCCGATACGCTGCCGCTATTCCGCACCATGATCGAAAATGAACTCAACAGCGCCAACGACAATCCATTGATCGACGCCGACAACGAACGCGTGCTGCATGGCGGCCATTTCTACGGCGGCCATATCGCCTTTGCCATGGACGGCATGAAGAACGCGGTGGCCAACCTGGCCGACCTGCTGGACCGGCAAATGGCGCTGCTGGTGGACAGCCGCTACAACCACGGCCTGCCGGCCAACCTGTCCGGCGCCACCGGCGACCGCGCGCCGATCAACCACGGCCTCAAAGCGCTGCAAATCAGCGCTTCGGCCTGGACCGCCGAAGCATTGAAGCTGACCATGCCGGCATCGGTGTTCTCGCGCTCGACCGAGTGCCACAACCAGGACAAGGTCAGCATGGGCACCATCGCTGCGCGCGATTGCCTGCGCGTGCTGGAACTGACCGAGCAGGTGGTGGCTGCCTTGCTGATCACGGTGCGCCAGGGCGTCTGGCTGCGCTGCCAGGCGACGCCCGACGTGCTGCCGCAGTCGCAACTGGCTGCGATGCAGGAAGCGCTGGGGCTGGACGTGGCGCCGGTGGTGGAAGACCGCCGCCTGGAGCCGGACCTGCGTCTCCTGATCGGCCGTATCCGCGACCAGGCCTGGAGCCTCTATGCGTAAGGCCAAAGAGAGCCGCTGGTTTGCGGAAGTGGAGATGCAGGTGCAGTTCTTCGACCTCGATCCGATGGAAATCGTCTGGCACGGCCGCTACGTGAAATACCTGGAAGTGGTGCGCTGCGCGCTGCTCGACAAGATCGGCTACAACTACCCGCAGATGAAGGCGTCGGGCTATGCCTGGCCCGTGATCGACATGCAGCTGCGCTACGTGGGCTCCGCCGTATTCGGCCAGAAGCTCAGGCTGCGCGCCGATATCGTCGAGTGGGAAAACCGCCTCAAGATCGATTACCTGATCACCGACGCCGAAACCGGCAAGCGCCTGAACCGCGCCAGCACCACCATGGTGGCGGTCGATATCGCCACCAGGGAGATGTGCTTCGTGTCGCCGCCGGTACTGTTTGAAAAACTGGGATTGGAACCTGTATGAACGCAAGCAAAATGATACGCGCCGCGCTGGCCGTGGCTGCCCTGGTCATGACGACATTTCCGGCGCAGGCAGCGGTGCAGGTATCGAAAATCCAGGCCATGCTGGCCAAGCCGGCCATCATGTGCGGCCGCTTCGACCAGACCAAGACCCTGGCCGGCATGAAGAAGCCGCTGGCCTCGAACGGGCGCTTTTGCGTGGTGGCCGGCAAGGGCGTGTTGTGGCGTACCCTGAAACCGTTTCCGAGCACGATGCGCCTGACGCGCGACGAAATCGTCAACTACCAGGGCGACCGCGTGGCCATGCGGCTCGACGCCAAGACCGAACCCACCGTGCGCATGATCAACAACGTGTTGTTCTCGCTGCTGTCGGGCGACCTGGCGCAGCTCGAATCGCTGTTCGAAGTCGATGGCACGGTGGACGCGTCCAGCTGGAACGTGTCGCTCAAGGCCAAACAGGCGGCGCTGGACAAGGCCATCGGCACCATCAAGCTCGAAGGCGGCGCGTACGTGAAAAATATCGTGATGAGCGAGAACAGCGGCGACCGCACCAATATCGTTTTCTCCGACATCAAGACCGGTGAATCGGCGCTGACCGCCGAGGAAGCGGCGCTGTTTTGACGCGTACCCGACAACTCGCGGCGCTGTGGGCGCTGGCCGTGTGCCTGCTGCTCGGGCATAACGCCTACCTGTGGCTGGTGCAGCGCATCGTGCCCGATACCGACATCATGGCGCTGCTGCCGGTGCAGGAGCGCGACTCGGTGTTGCAGGCGTCGTTCGCGCACATGGTCGATGCGGCCCAGCAGCGCGTGATCGTGCTGGTCGGCGCAGAGGACTGGACCGATGCGAAGCGCGCAGCCGATGCATACCAGGCGGTGCTCGGCACCCGCAGCGATTTATTCGCGGCCGCTGCCATCGACGAGCAAACCCAGAACGACTGGCTGTCGGTCTTCCAGCAGCATCGTTTGACTCTGCTCACGGCCGAGCAGGAAGCGCAGCTGCGCACGCAGCCCGCGCAGTACTGGCTCGACGCCGCGCTGGCCAAGCTGTACAGCCCCTTCGGCGGACCCAAGCTCGGGTCGTGGCAGGAAGATCCGTTCGGTTTGTTCGGCGGCTGGGTGCAGGAGCGCGCCCAGGAAACCCCGGTGCGTCCGCGCGACGGCCATTTGTTCGTGGCCGATGCGCACAAACAGTATGTGCTGCTGCCGTTGACGTTGAAGGTGCCGGCACTGTCGATGACGGCGCAGGAAACCGTGCTGCCGCTGCTGCAACAGGCCGCAGATGCTGCCCGCAAAACCGCGCCAAAAGTCGAATTGATCGAGGCCGGCGTGATCCTGCACGCGGCCAATGCCAGCGCCCAGGCCAGCGGCGAGGTGTCCACCATCGGCATTGGCTCCCTGCTCGGCATCATTGCGCTGATGTGGTTTGCGTTCCACTCGTTCAAGCCGATTTCGCTGATCCTGCTGTCGATCGGCGTGGGTTTCCTCGGCGCGCTGTCGGTATGCTGGCTGCTGTTCGGCCAGATCCACCTGATGACGCTGGTGTTTGGCGCCAGCCTGATCGGCGTGGCGCAGGACTACGGCATCTACTTCCTGTGCAACCGCCTGGCCGCCGGCGAACAGCTCGATTCGCCCGCGCTGCTGCGGCGCCTGATGCCGGGCCTGTGCTTCACGCTCCTGGCGGCAGTGATCGGCTACATGGGGCTGGCGCTGACGCCGTTCCCGGGCCTGCGCCAGATGGCGGTGTTCTCGGCGCTGGGCCTGGTGTTCGCATGGCTGACGGTGGTGTGCTGGTTCCCGGCGCTGATTGGCAGCCGCACCTTGAAAAGCGGGGCGCTGGTACGCGGCTACGGCGCCGCGTTGCGCGCCTGGCCGCTGCTGCGCTTCAATCGCGCCACGCTGGTGGCGGTAATGGTGTTCGCGGTAGCCGCCGCTTACGGCGTGAGCCGGCTCGGCGCCAACGACGATATCCGCCTGCTGCAAAATCCGCCGAAGCACCTGATCGCCGACCAGATCAAGTTGAGCAAATTGCTCGATGCGCCCACGCCGGTGCAGTACTTCCTGGTGCGCGCACCGTCGGCCGAACAGGTGCTGCAACGCGAAGAACAGCTGAAGGCGCGGCTCGACCCGCTGATCGCGGCCAAACAGATTTCTGGCTACCAGGCCATGTCGAACTGGGTGCCGTCGGCCGCCACGCAAGCGGCGCGCCGCGCGCTGATCGAACAGAAACTGCTCGGCAGCGATGGCCCCTTGCAGGGACTGGCGCACGAAACCGGCGAGGACGCCGCGTGGATCGCCGCCACCCGCGCCGGCCTGCTGGCGTCCGCCGCGCCGCTGGCGATGGACGACTTCCTCAAGACGCCGGCCAGCGAGCCGTGGCGCCACCTGTGGCTGGGCCAGATCGACGGCGGCTACGCCAGCATCGTGGCGCTGCGCGGCCTGGGCATGGCCGCCGTGCCGCAGGTGATGCGCGCGGCCGATGGCGTGCAGGGCGTGCAGTGGGTGGACAAGGTGGCCGAGATTTCGTCGGTGCTGGGCCGCTACCGCGTCAATATGAGCTGGGTGGTGCTGGGCGCGTACGCGGTGGTGTTCGTGCTGCTGTTCCCGCGCTATCGCGGCCGTACCTGGCGCGTACTGGCGCCCACTGCAATCGCCAGCATCGCCGCGCTGGCGATCCTCGGTTTCGCCTCGCAAAACCTGCAGCTGTTCCACGTGCTGGCGCTGATGCTGCTGCTGGGCGTAGGCGTCGACTACGGCATCTTCATGCAGGAACACCCGGACCGGCGCGACCACACGCCGTGGCTGGCGGTGGGCATGTCGGCTGCCAATACCATCTTGTCGTTTGGCCTGCTGGGCCTGAGCCATACCCCGGCCTTGCAGGCGTTCGGCCTGACCATGCTGCTGGGGACGGCGCTGGTCTGGCTGATCGTTCCCTGTTTCGGTACCACCACCACCCCCGAGAGCAAACATGTCTGATGCATTGATAAGCTGCGCGATGAACGGCGTGCAGCCTGAATCCGTAGAAATCCTGATCGTCGGCGCCGGCCCGGCCGGTTCCGTCGCCGCCGCGCTGTTGCGCCAGCAGGGCCGCCAGGTGCTGGTGATCGAGCGCGAAGAGTTCCCGCGCTTTTCGATCGGCGAAAGCCTGCTCCCGCAAAGCATGGAGTACCTCGAGCAGGCCGGCATGCTGCAAGCGGTGGTGGAGGCGGGCTTCCAGTTCAAGAATGGCGCCGCCTTCATGCGCGACGGCTGTTACACCGACTTCGATTTCCGCGACAAGCATTCCAGAGGGTGGGGCACCACGTACCAGGTGCAGCGCGCCCACTTCGACCATATCCTGGCAAAAGAGGCCGAGCGCTTTGGCGCCGAGGTGCGCTACCGCCACGAGGTGCTCGACATCGTGCTGGGCCACGATGGCGCGCCGGCGCTGGTCACCGTCAAAAAGCCGGACGGCACCGAATACCAGGTGCGCGCCGGCTTCATCCTCGACGCCAGCGGTTTCGGGCGCATCCTGCCCCGCCTGCTCAAGCTCGAAACGCCATCGAACTTCCCGGTGCGCGGCGCCATTTTCACCCACTTGGAAGACGGCATCCGGGGCGCCCACTTCGACCGCAACAAGATCCGCGTGACGGTTCACCCCAAGCATTGCAACGTATGGTTCTGGACTATCCCGTTTGCCGGCGGGCGCTGCTCGCAGGGCGTGGTGGCCGAAACCAGCTTCCTCGACCAGTACCAGGGCACGCCCACCGAGCGGCTGCGCGCCATCATCGCGGAAGAACCGTCGCTGCACGCACTGCTGGCCGACGCCGTGTGGGATACGCCGGCGCGCCAGATCACCGGCTATTCGGCCAACGTCGATAAATTGTGGGGCGAGGGCTATGCCTTGCTCGGCAATGCCGGCGAGTTCCTCGACCCGGTCTTCTCGTCGGGCGTGACCATCGCCTTCAAGTCGGCCAGCCTGGCGGCAGCCGCCTTGCAGCGCCAGTTCGCCGGCGAAACCGTGGACTGGCAGGCCGATTACGGCGCGCCGCTGCGCAAGGGTGTCGATACCTTCCGCGCCTTTGTCGAATCGTGGTACGCGGGCGGCTTCCAGACCATCATCTTCCACCAGGAGCAGCGCCCGGAAATCAAGCGCATGATCGCGTCGATCCTGGCCGGTTACGCGTGGGACCTGACCAATCCGTACGTGAAAGAGACACCGCGCCGGCTGGCGGCGCTGGAGGCGGTATGCGCGGGTTGATGCACAAAGCTTTAGCGTTGCTGGCGGCACTTGTATTGGCTGGCTGCGCCACCACCGCGCCGCCGCCGCAGGCCCGCCTCGGATTGAAGCTGCCGCCCGCCGCGCTGGGCGCGTCGATCAGTGTGCAGCAGCACCTGAAGGTCGAACGGGCCGGCCGTACCGACGACATGGACGTGGCCCTGCAGGTGGAGCCGGACGCGATCGACGTGGTCGGCCTGGCCATGGGGCAGCGCGTGCTGACCCTCCATTACGACGGCAAGGAGCTGACGTCGTGGCGCCATATCATGCTGCCGTCGCAGGTCAAGGCCGAGGATGTGCTGGAAGACATGCAACTGACGTTGTGGCCGGCCGAGGCGGTGGCGGCCGCGCTGCCGGCCGGCTGGCGCATTGCCGAGCAGGGCGCCACCCGCACGCTGTACCTCGATGACGAAGCTATCATGAAAATAGTCTATGGCGGCCAGCCACGCTGGAGTGGCACGGTGGTCTTGGAAAACCTGCGATATCACTATAAGCTCACCATTCAGTTTGCCGCCGATTGATTGAACCACATGTCGAACTACTACCTTAACGCCTGCGGCATCGTTTGCGCACTGGGCGCCGGCCACGCGCAGGTGAAGGCGCGCCTGTTCGCCGGCGAACCGGGCGTGGTGCCCACCCGCGCCTGGATGCCCGACCGCGAACTGCCGCTGGGCCGCGTGCTGGGCGAACTGCCGTCGATGGACCACCTGCCGCCGGCCCTGCAAAGCCGCAACAATGCACTGGTGCTGGCCGCGCTGGCGCAAATCCGCCCGGCCGTCGATGCGGCGATTGCGCGCCACGGCGCCGACCGCGTGGGCGTGGTGATCGGCACCAGCACCTCGGGCATCGGCGAGACCGAGCACGCGATCCGCGCGTACGCCACCGAAGGCGCGCTGCCCGCCGACTTCCAGTACGACCGCCAGGAAATGGGTTCGCCGGCCGTCATGCTGGCGCATGAACTGGGCGTGGCCGGACCGGCGTACGCGCATTCGAGCGCCTGTTCGTCGAGCGCCAAGGCCATGGCCAGCGCCGCGCGCCTGATCAACATGGGCTTGTGCGACGCCGTGGTGACCGGCGGCGCCGACTCGCTGTGCACGTTTACGGTGGCCGGTTTCGCGTCGCTCGAATCGGTGAGCGCGGCGCCCTGCAACCCGATGAGCGCCAACCGCCATGGCATCAATATCGGCGAGGGCGCGGCGCTGTTCCTGATGACCGCCGAGGCAGACGACGACACCTCGGTTGCCCTGATGGGCTGGGGCGAATCGTCCGACGGCCACCACATGTCCGCGCCCGATCCGACCGGCGCCGGCGCCGCGCTGGCGATGACGCAGGCCTTGCAGCGTGCCGGCGTCGCGGCGGGCGAGATCGATTACATCAATATGCACGGCACGGCCACGCCGCAGAACGACGCCATGGAGTCGCGCGTGATCGCTGCGCTGTTCGGCACGGAGGTTCCGGTCAGTTCGACCAAACCGTTCACGGGCCACGCGCTGGGCGCGGCGGCCGCCATCGAAGCGGCACTGTGCTGGCTGGCGATGCAGGACGATAACCAGCAAGGCCGCCTGCCGCCGCACCTGTGGGACGGCGTGCCCGATCTCGAGCTGCCGCGCCTGAACCTGGTGGCGCCCGGCGCGGTGCTGGGCCGGCCGCTGCGGCGCGTGCTGAGCAGCTCGTTCGCCTTTGGCGGCTCCAACGCGGCGCTGCTGCTGGGGCGCGTGTCATGATGCTGCCACCGCTGCCACCGCTGCCACCGCTGCCACCGGTTCGCGATCTGCTGCCGCACTCGGGCGCCATGGTGCTGCTCGACCGCGTGGTGAGCGCGGACGACGACAACCTGTGCGCCGAGGTGCGCATCCACGCCGCCAGCATGCTGGCCACCGGCGACGGCGTGGGCGCCTGGGTGGGCATCGAATACATGGCGCAGGCGATTGCCGCGCACGCAGGCTGGAAAGCCCTGCGGCGCGACGAGGCGGTGAAGGTCGGCTTCCTGCTTGGTTCGCGCAAGTACCAGGCCGCCGTGCCGTATTTTGTACCGGGCAGCGTGCTGCGCGTGCACGTCCACCGCGTGCTGCAAGGCGAAAATGGGCTGGGCGCGTTCGACTGCAGGATCGATGCAGCCGATGCCGGTCAAGGTGCGCCGGCCCTGGCTACCGCCACGGTGACGGTGTTCCAGCCCGATAATGTCAATCAATTTCTCGAAGATGGAAAAGCAGGATGAATCAGAATAAGTCCATGAGCGTGCTGGTCACGGGTTCGTCGCGCGGCATTGGCAAGGCGATCGCGCTGCGCCTGGCACGCGACGGTTACGACGTGGTGCTCCATTGCCGCAGCCAGCGGGCCGAAGCCGACGCCGTGGCCGCCGACATCGCGGCCATGGGCCGCGCCGCCCGCGTGCTGCAGTTCGATATCGGCGACCGCGCCGCCACCGCCGCTGCGCTCGAAGCCGATATCGCGGAACACGGCTGCTACTACGGCGTGGTGTGCAATGCCGGCGTGGCCCGCGACAACGCGTTCCCTGCCATGTCGGGCGAGGACTGGGACATCGTCCTGCAAACCAATCTCGATGGCTTCTACAACGTGCTCAATCCCTTGGTCATGCCGCTGGTCCAGCGCCGCAAACCGGGGCGCATCGTCACCCTCGCGTCGGTGTCGGGACTGATCGGCAACCGTGGCCAGGTCAATTACAGCGCCGCCAAGGCCGGCATCATCGGCGCCACCAAGGCGCTGGCGCTGGAGCTGGCCAAGCGCGCCATTACCGTCAACTGCGTGGCGCCGGGGCTGATCGAGACCGACATGATCGGCGATGTGCCGCTGGACGAAGCGCTCAAGATGATCCCCGCGCGCCGCGTGGGCAAGCCGGAAGAAGTGGCTGCCGCCGTCAGTTTCCTGATCGGCGAGGAAGCGGGCTACATCACCCGCCAGGTCATCTCCGTCAACGGCGGCCTGGCATGAGCCGCCGCGTCGCTGTCACCGGCATGGCCGGCATCAGCCCGATCGGCAACGACTGGGCCACCATCCGCGCGCGCCTGGGCGAGTACCGCAACGCCGTGGTCCGCATGGCCGACTGGGAGGACTACGAAGGCTTGAACACCCGCCTGGGCGCGCCCGCTGCGCCGTTCGAGCTCACGCCGCGCTACAACCGCAAGGCCACCCGCAGCATGGGCCGCGTCGCCTTGATGGCCACGCGCGCCAGCGAACTGGCGCTGCAAGACGCCGGCCTGCTCGAACACCCGCTGCTGCAAAGCGGCGACATGGGGGTGTCGTTCGGCTCGTCCGCCGGTACGCCAAGCGCCATCGGCGACTTTGGCCGCATGATGGAGGAGCGCACCACCAAAGGCATCAACGCCACCACGTACATCAAGATGATGTCGCACACGGCGCCGGTCAATATCGGCGTCTTCTTAGGCATCACGGGCCGGGTAATCACCACGTCGAGCGCGTGCACCTCGGGCAGCCAGGGCATCGGCTACGCCTACGAGGCGATCCGCGCCGGCAAGCAGCTGGCGATGGTGGCCGGCGGCGCCGAGGAACTGTGCGCGACCGAAGCGGCGGTATTCGACACGCTGTTTGCCACCAGCACCCGCAACGATGCCGGCCACACCACGCCACGCCCGTTCGACGCGGGCCGCGACGGCCTGGTGATCGGCGAGGGCGCCGGCTGCCTGATTGTCGAAGACCTGGAACACGCGCAGCAGCGCGGCGCCGCCATCTATGCCGAACTGGTGGGCTTCGGCACCAACAGCGACGGCTGCCACGTCACGCAGCCGAATGCGGCCACCATGCAAACGGCCATGCGCCTGGCGCTGCGCGACGCCGGCCTGCAACCGCACGACATCGGCTACATCAACGCCCACGGCACCGGCACCCAGCAGGGCGATATCGCCGAATCGCAGGCCACGCTGGCGGTGTTCGGCGCGAACACGCCGATCAGTTCACTGAAAAGCTACATGGGCCACACGCTGGGCGCGTGCGGCGCGCTGGAAGCGTGGATCAGCATCGAGATGATGCGCGAGGGCTGGTTCGCGCCCACCATCAACCTCGATCACCTGGACCCCGAGTGCGCGCAACTGGACTACATCGCCGGCGTGGGCCGTGCGCTGCAATGCGAGTATGTGATGTCGAATAACTTCGCCTTTGGCGGTATCAACACCTCCCTGATTTTCAAACGCTACGACAAATAGAAAGGGTTAATCATGAAAAAAATGTTTGCCATCGCCGCACTGCTGGTCGCGTCGTCCGCCACGTCGGTTAACGCATTTGCCGCCGACACCATGGTCAAGCTGCCGATTGCCGATGCGCTGGCCGCCAACAACGCCCAGCAGCGCCTGGGCGACACGGTGAAGTTTTATTTCGGCAGCCAGAAGACGCCGAAAGTCGCCACCGTGATCGCTACCGACAAGACCAGCCAGCGTACCAACGGCTTTAACAAATCGACCGACACGGCATGCCAGTGGGTATTCCTGTCGGCGATGCTGGCGCTGCAAAAGCGCGCCAACGAACTGGGCGCCGATGCGGTGGTGAACATCGTCTCCAACTTCAAGGACCAGGAATTTTCCAGCGTGACCGAATATGAATGCGCCGACGGCGCCATCATGGCCGGCGTGGCGCTCAAGGCCGATTTCGTCAAGCTGGCCAAGTAAGGCGTCGATGACCACCGCCAGCTTGCTCATGGTCGATGCCGACGCCGTGCCCGACGCCGACCTGCCGCGCTGGCGCGAGTGGCTGGCGCCGGGCGAGCAGGCCCGTTGCCAGCGCTTTGCGCGCGCGCAGCGCCTGCGCCAGTTCGTCATCGGCCGGGTGCTGGCGCGCATGGCGCTGGGACAGGTGCTGAACGTGCCGGCGCAGGCGGTCGTCTTGGACGAGCAGGTGTCTGGCCCGCCGCTGCTCGCTGCCCCTGCGCCGGCCGTCAAGGGATTCGAGGGCGGGTTTTCGATTTCGCACAGCGGCCGCTGGGTCGCTTGCGCGGTCAGCGCCCATACCCGGCTGGGGCTCGATATCGAACTGCTCGACACCAGCCGCGATCTCGACGCGCTGGCTGCGCAGGCGTTCGATGCGCAGGAGATCGCCCGGTGGCAGGCGCTGCCCGCCGCGCAACGCGTCGATGGCTTTTATCGCTCCTGGAGTGAAAAGGAAGCGCGCTTCAAGCTGGGCGCCGAGGGCCACTGCGTGGCGATCGCGCACGACGAGTTGTCGGTGGTGGTGTGCAGCGCGCGCCGGCTCGATGAGGCGCCCCGGATCGAGCTGGTGACGCTGACGTGAAGCCTTATTGCCAGAGCCAGTTCCAGAAGCCCGGCAGTTGCGGCCGCGATGCGGCGTCTGCCACGGTGCTGGCCAATGCAGCGCGTTCGAGCTCTTGGCGGTTGTCGTAAAACGGCCTGGCTGCCAGCGGTACATCGAGTTCGCGCGCCACGTCCACCAGGATTTCGAGGTATTCCTCGAGGTGGCGCGCGGTATAGGTATTGACGTCGTGGAAGGTCACGACCACCGGCGTGGCGCCATCGACTTCCGGCATGCGGCCGGCGGCCCAGCGCACGCGCGTCTCGGCCAGGTGCTTGAGCATATTGGCGCGCTTGTGCCAGCTCCAGTTGATGCCGTAGATCTTGCCGTCGTTGGCATTGAGGTCGGTGAGCAGCATCTGCAGTCCGTAGGCGTGATACGTGAGCAGGGTGTCGGCGTTGTAGGCCCAGAACGGCGGGCGCACCAGGGACGGCGGTACGCCGGTAATGGCCAGCAGGTCTGCCACGCCGTCCTGCATCGATTCGTCGAGCGCCTGGCCGCTCATGAAGCGGTGGTTGGAATGGAAGGTGGTGGCGCTGTGCAGGGCCACCAGGTGGCCGTCGTCGTGTTCGCGCCGGATCAGGGCGCGGCCCACGTCGGTGCCGCCGCCGTGCCATGCGCGGGTCTGGGTGAAGAACACGGCCTTGATGCCCGGTTGCTGGCCGTTCTGCGCCAGCGTCTCGAGGATGCGCACGGTGGAATTGCCGCTGGACGCGGCGGCCGGGCCATCGTCAAAGGTGAGCAGGAAGCGAATTGGTGCCGGTGTTGTCGTTATCGTTGTCGCTGGTGCCGCAGTATTCTGCGCAGCCGCACCCAGTCCCAGGCACGACAGTGACAGCAGGAGTGGCAAGGCAAGCAGTGTACGGATGCGGAGTACTGGCACGGACGAGGGGGAGCGACCAAAGAAGGACCGCCATTGTACGTGATCGACGCGCAAGCCGTACGCGGCTGGCAGCGTAGTGAATTTCAATATCAAAACAGCCAAACAGGGAAAGTATGAGCGCCAATTTACAAACGATGCAGCCGCCAGGCGACCCGCACGTGCCGGAAACGGCGTTCGGCAAATGGTTTCTGCGTACCGAGACCTGGACCGTCCACGTGCTCGAGCGCGCCTTGCAGGACCTCGAACGACTGATGCCTGCGACGGCTGCAGCCGGCCGCCGCAGTTTCGAGGTGGTGGCGGACGTGGGCTGCGGGTACGGGCGCTCGCTGCCCAAGCTGCACCAGCGCTTTGCGCCAACGCGCCTGATCGGCATGGATATCGAGCCGGAGATGCTCGAAGCGTCAAGCAAGGAAGTGGCGGCCGCCGGCATCAACGCCGAATTCATTTGCTGCTCGAGTTCCAATATCGCGCTGCCCGACAATTCGGTGGATCTGCTGTTTTGCCACCAGACCTTCCACCACCTGATCGACCAGGAAAAGGCCATCGAGGAATTTTTCCGCGTGCTCAAGCCGGGCGGGGTGCTGCTGTTTGCCGAGTCCACCCGGCGCTACATCCACTCGTGGATCATCCGCCTGCTGTTCGCCCACCCGATGGACGTGCAAAAAACCGCACCCGAATACCTGGCGCTGGTGCGCGCGGCCGGTTTCTCGGTGCCAGACAGCGCGGTGTCGTATCCGTTCCTGTGGTGGAGCAGGGAAGACCTGGGCCTGCTGGAAACTGCCTTGCGCATCAAGCCGAAGACGGTGCGCGAGGAAACCCTGATCAACCTGGTGGCGGTCAAGCCGTAATCACTTTGCCCATAAAAAATGGCCGGGTCCCCCACAGGACCCGGCCATTTTTTTTATGCGCTCTATATTAGAGGCCAGCGATCTGCGTGTCGGCAGCCGAGGCGGCCGGTGCCGCTGGCGTTTCCGCTTTCGGCGCTGGCTTCGATTGCGCCATCACCGGGGTGATGGTCGGTACTTTCTTGCCGCTCGATACCTGTTTCAGGCGTTGATACTCGGCCAGCACCTTGGCGCCGTAGCCGTCGTCGTGGGCGAATGCTGCCGCGCCGACGTAGCTTTTCAGGCCGGCTTCCACCGAACCGCCACGGGTGACGTAATCCTTGAGGATCAGCGAGCCGACGCGGATGTTGGCGACCGGGTTGAGCGCCGCTTGCAGGCCGCCCATTTCCTGGAACCGTTCATGGTGCACCTTGGACATCACCTGCATCAGGCCTTGCGCGCCCATCGGGCTTTCCGCGAACGGGTTCAGGCCCGATTCGATGGCCATCACGGCCAGGATCAGCAGCGGGTCGAGCTTGATTTCACGGGCCGTCAGGTAGGCGGTGGACACCAGCATATTGGTGGCGTCGCCCGCTACGCGATAGCGCTTGGACAGCCAGTCAGTCACCCAGCGTTGCTGCTTCTGGGTGCCCAGCAGGGCTTTCTCTTCGGCCGACAACTGGGACGAAGCGCCGGCCGCAGTCGTTGCGGCGGGCGCTGGAGCGTCCATCAGGGCCGACAGCGGTGGCGCCACCAGGCTGATCGGATCGGCTTCAGGAACCGGATTCAGGCTGTCGCTCAGCGATTTAGCCAAGTCGGGACGGAAAAACAGTACTGCCATAACAACCAGAGCGGTCACACCAAGAATGGTCAAAGTGTGCTGGGCGGTGGTCAATACGCCTTTGGCCGAAATGCGGGTGTTGGACAACCACGCCGCTGGCTGGCGAGCCAGGATGGTGCTGGCAAATGCGGAAGCACCGGTGAAGCGATTAATCATAGAGTTCCCCTCTGAAATGCCGTAAAAGCGGGTCCCTGCCAGCGTATGACATAAAGAAATACGCAGCCCGTTGGGGTGCTCATGCCGTGCATCAGAAATATCACCGTCCATCGCACTGTGGGTGCGGGCATGGACGCCGTAATTGCTTGCTTGAGCTGATCGCTCGCAGTGGGAGTGGATCAGTTGCAATACAACCTCTTTCGGGGGTAAGGCAGACGCCTTTTGAAAACACTCCTTAAAATGTCATGTGGAGCCCCGACTCCGTGAATGAATGAGCAACAACTTCGTTGGGACACTTTGCGGTCGCTACGAGCCCGGAGGCGGTGTTCTCTTCAAGTAGGGCAGATTGTAGGGGCGGTATTATATCAAGTCAATACTAACGCAATTGAAAGCTATAACTTTTAAATCTAGCTTTTTGCCATGTGTGCGCTAGAAAACCAATAAAATCAACCACTTGAACTGTATTTTTAAACAGTGCACCCGATTGTAAGAAAATATTAAATAACGATGAAATATACCAATCTACGCGATTTTCTTTCTCAGTTGCAACGAATGGACGAAATTAGGTCCATTTTGACGCCCGTTTCCCCGCATTTAGAGATGACCGAGGTCTCGGACCGGGTTTTGCGTGCCGGCGGACCGGCCTTGCTCTTCAAAAATCCCACCGGCCACAGCATGCCGGTCTTGACAAATCTGTTTGGCACGCCGCGCCGCGTGGCGCTGGGCATGGGCGCCGACGATGTCGGCGAATTGCGCAAGATCGGCCACGTGCTGGCGCGCCTGAAGGAGCCGGAACCGCCGAAAGGTTTCAAGGATCTGATGGGCATGGGCTCGCTGGTCAAGGCGGTGTGGGACATGGCGCCGAAAGAGTTGCGCGGCGCACCGTGCCACGACATCGTGTGGGAAGGTGCCGATGTTGACCTGGCCAGGTTGCCGATCCAGCATTGCTGGCCCGGCGACATCGCGCCGCTGATCACCTGGGGCCTGGTGATCACCAAGGGACCGAACAAGAAGCGCCAGAACCTCGGCATTTATCGCCAGCAAGTGCTGGGACCGAACAAGGTCATCATGCGCTGGCTGGCACACCGGGGCGGCGCCCTTGATTTTCGCGAACACGCCTTGCAGAACAAGGGTAAGCCGTATCCCGTGTGCGTGGCGCTCGGCGCCGATCCCGCTACTATATTAGGGGCGGTCACGCCGGTGCCCGACAGCCTGTCGGAATACCAGTTCGCGGGCTTGCTGCGCGGCAGCCGCACCGAACTGGTCAAGGCGATCGGCAGCGAGTTGCGGGTGCCGGCCTCGGCTGAAATCGTGCTGGAGGGGCATATCTACCCGGACGAAAACCATCCATCCGGTTACGAACATGCGCTCGAAGGTCCGTACGGCGACCATACCGGCTATTACAACGAGCAGGACAGCTTCCCGGTGTTTACCATCGACCGCATCACCATGCGCCGCGATCCGATCTACCACTCCACCTACACCGGCAAACCGCCCGACGAGCCGGCCGTGCTGGGCCTGGCCCTGAACGAGGTGTTCATTCCGCTGCTGCAAAAGCAGTTCAGCGAAATCACCGATTTCTACCTGCCGCCCGAGGGGTGCAGCTACCGCATGGCAGTGGTGCAGATCAAGAAGCAATACGCGGGCCACGCCAAGCGCGTGATGTTCGGGGTGTGGAGTTTCCTGCGCCAGTTCATGTACACCAAGTTCATTGTCGTGGTGGACGAGGATGTGAACGTGCGCGACTGGAAAGAGGTGATCTGGGCGATTACCACCCGCGTCGATCCCACCCGCGACACCACCCTGGTGGACCACACGCCGATCGACTACCTGGACTTTGCCTCGCCGGTGAGCGGACTGGGTAGCAAGATGGGCATCGACGCCACCAATAAATGGCCGGGCGAAACCAATCGCGAATGGGGCACGACCATCACCATGACGCCGGAGGTCAAAGCGCACGTGGATGGTATTTGGCAGGAGCTGGGGCTGTAGGTTATAATGATTGCTGGCGGGCCCCTGCGCATTGTGGCATGGCTAACCTGGTCAGGTCGGGAACGAAGCAGCCACGGCCGTTAACCATAAGTGCCGCAGATCAGGCTCGCCTCCTTATTCAGCAAAAAAGCTGCCCTTGGGCAGCTTTTTTTGTATGGGCTTAAGCTGCCGCAGGGCAGCTTTTTTACGTCTGTGGCGACTACTCGTCGCGCAACTCCGCCTCCAGCGGCCGTTCGGACGCCACCATCAACGGATTTGCCTTCATCAAGGCCGCTTCCGGCTTCAGGATGATCATGTGCTTTGCATTGGTCCTGTACTCGGTAGCGCCGACCTTCAGCGTCGCGGGCTTGGCGAACTTGAATACCACCACTTCCACGCTCGGTGCGAACCAGCGCATGGCGCCGGCCATGGCATTGATCGCATTGTTCATCTGGCCCACGCTGCCCATGATGGTGGCGTAGTTCCATTGCAGGCCGGCGGGCAGCACGACCAGGCCTTCGTAGCCGATCGCCGATTTTTCGCCGGCGGGCAGGGTGGTGACGATGCGCGTGGTGCCGTCCATCCAGCGCGGATTGGGCGCGCCGAAGTCGAGCCGGTACTCGGGCGTGAGCGGCGGCAGGGTCTGGCGCTCGGCGCCGTTGACCACGATGAGCACCACGTCCTGCGGCTTGATCTCCTTGTTGGCCGGCTTCACACTAATATAGAGCTTGATCTTGTCGCGCTCGGCGGCCGGCACCGAATAGAAGCGGTCGATGCGCAAGCCTTCGACCATGGATTTGTAGTTGGCCCACTCGCGCTCGGCGGCATGCGAGGGCAGGGCGATGGTGGACAAGGCCATCAGGGACAGCAGGGCAAGTTTCTTCATGGGTGATTGTGTTGGGCGAAAGGACAATTGTAAGCGAGAATTGGACGGCGACGGGGCGGTGGCTGGCCGGCCGGACGCCATATCTAATCTGGCCCAAGCTGGCCCCAAGTTGCTACAATTGCCGCTTCGCGCTTAGTAATCGCTATCTACGGTAAAATCTTAGTATGTCCTATCAAGTCCTCGCCCGTAAATACCGTCCCAAGAACTTCGAAACGCTCGTCGGCCAGGAGCACGTCGTGCGCGCGCTCACGCACGCGCTGCACAGCGGCCGCCTGCACCACGCCTACCTGTTCACCGGTACCCGCGGCGTTGGCAAGACCACGCTCTCGCGCATCCTGGCCAAGTCGCTCAACTGCATCGGCCCGGACGGTAGCGGCGGTATCACCGCCACCCCGTGCGGCGTGTGCGAGGCGTGCACGGCAATCGACGCCGGCCGCTTTGTCGACTATATCGAGATGGATGCGGCATCGAATCGCGGCGTGGAAGAGATGGCGCAGTTGCTGGAACAGGCTGTGTATGCGCCGAGCAATGCGCGCTTCAAGGTCTATATGATCGACGAGGTGCACATGCTCACCAACCACGCGTTCAATGCCATGCTCAAGACGCTGGAGGAGCCGCCCGAGCACGTCAAGTTCATCCTGGCCACTACCGACCCGCAAAAAATCCCGGTCACGGTGCTGTCGCGCTGCCTGCAGTTCAACCTCAAGCAGATGCCGCCCGGCCACATCATCAGCCACCTGGAAAACATCCTGGGCCAGGAACAGATCACGTTCGAGCAGCCTGCCCTGCGCCTGCTGGCGGCCGGCGCCCACGGTTCGATGCGCGATGCGCTGTCGCTGACCGACCAGGCCATCGCCTACGCGGCTGGCGAAGTGACGCTCGAGGCGGTGCAGGGCATGCTTGGCGCGCTTGACCAGTCGTACCTGATCCGCCTGCTCGACGCACTGGCCAGGCAGGACGGCGCCGACCTGCTGGCCGTGGCCGACGAAATGGCCACGCGCAGCCTGTCGTACAACGGTGCGCTGCAAGATCTCGGTACCTTGTTGCACCGTATCGCGCTGGCGCAGACCGTGCCGGCCGCCTTGCCCGACGACTTGCCCGAATACGCCGACATCGTGCGCCTGGCCGGCCAGTTCGAGGCTGAAGAAGTACAACTGTATTACCAGATCGCCGTGCACGGCCGCAACGAACTGGGCCTGGCGCCCGACGAATACGCGGGCTTCTCGATGACCTTGCTGCGCATGCTGGCCTTTCGGCCCGGCGTAGGGGGCGCCGAGGGACAACCTGCCGCTGTGCCGGCGATGTCGCGCCCGGCCGGCGTGGCGGCAGCGCGCGCTGCTGCCGGCGCTGGTTCTGCCGGCGCGCCGCCGACGCGGGCTGCTGCCAATATCCAGGCCAGCCACGCCAGCGTGACGCCGCAGGCGGTGATTGCCGGCGCGGCTGCCATGGCGCGTAACGAGGCGCCGCCGTCGGTGCCGGTCCCGGTTCCGGTCCCGGTCCCGGTCCCGGTTCCAGCCCCGGCGATGCCGGTACGGGCGCCGGCGCCAGCAATGGCCCCACCCCCGGTGCCTGGCCATGCGCCAGCCGCCAGTGCCGCGCCGGCACCGTCCGCGGCGCCGTCCGGTCCGGTCAGTCCGGCGCGGGCGGCGATCAACGCCGCGCTGGAAGCAGCGCGTGCCGCCTCGCGTCCCGGTGGCAATCGTGCGCAGCCGCCTGCGCCAGCACCGTCCGCAGCCGCGCCAGCACAGGCTCCAGCTCCAGCTCCGGCCCCGGCCGCCACCCCGGCGGCCGCGCCAGCGCCGCATATGCGTGCCATGGGGCCGGCAGCGGTCCCGCCGCAGGCGCCGGCCGCCAGCCATGGCAGCCCGGTCACCGCGGCGCGCCCGGCGCCGTGGGAAGACATGCCGCCGGCCGACGCCGGTGGCGGCGCCGCCGTACTCGAAGCGCCGGCACGCCAGGCGGCAGTTGCGCCCGCTGCGCCAGTTGCGCCCGTGGAGTCGCCACCGCGGCAATACCACGAGGAACAGGCGAGCGACGACGACATGCCGTCGTGGGTCACCGAGTTTTCCGATGACAGCGCCATCGCGGCGCCGATGCCTGCCGCGCTGTCGTCGCCGATGGCGCCGCCATCGACTGCTTACGCCTCATCGCTGCCACCGGTGGCGCCATCGGCATCGTCCGCTTACGGCGACGAGCAGCAAATCGTCATGCCGGCCCGCGCGGCGGCGGGACCGCTCAAGGCGCCGTACGCCTACGTGATCACCCCTGTGCCTGCGCTGGACTGGGACGGCAACTGGCCGGCCGTGGCCGCTGCCTTGCCGCTGCGCGGCGTGGCACAGCAACTGGCCATGCAGGCCGAACTGATCAATTGCAGCAGCGATGGCAATGCCGTGTTGTTCAACCTGCGCGTGCCCATCGAAACCTGGCGCACGCCGGGCAATGTCGAAAAACTGACCACGGCGCTGTCGGAGCGGTTCGGGCGCGCGGTGCGCGTCGATACCGAGCTGGGCCCGGTCTGGTACACGGCCAGTGCCGAGGCCCAGGCGTTCCGCGCTGCCTGCCAGCGCGCCGCCGAAGAAATTATCGCCAACGACCCGCTGGTTAACCGCATGCTAACCGAGTTCGATGCCTGGGTCGTGCCCGGGTCCATCGTGGCGCCGCAGCCGCAAGCGGCACCGGCTGCCTGATTCCCCTTACTATTTCAACACGGAGAGACCTATCATGATGAAGAACCAAATCGCAGGCTTGATGAAGCAGGCCCAGGCCATGCAGGACAATATGAAAAAGGCGCAGGACGAACTGGCCAATATCGAAGTCGAAGGCCAGTCGGGCGCCGGCCTGGTCAAGATCGTGATGACCTGCAAGAACGACGTCAAGCGCGTATCGATCGACCCGTCGCTGCTGGCCGACGACAAGGACATGCTGGAAGACCTGGTCGCTGCCGCCTTCAACGACGCCGTGCGCAAGGCAGAAGCTACCTCGGCCGAAAAAATGAGCGGCATGACCGCCGGCATGAACATTCCCGGCCTGCCAGCCGGCTTCAAGATGCCTTTCTAAGCCAGCCCCTGCATGTCCAGATCGCTGGAATTCCTGACCGAGGCGCTGCGCCGTTTACCCGGCGTCGGCCCGAAGTCGGCGCAGCGGATGGCGTTCCACCTGCTGCAGCACGACCGCGAAGGCGCGGACATGCTCTCGCGCGCATTGCATCAGGCCGTGAACGCCGTGCATCACTGCGCGCTCTGTAACACCTTTACCGAAGAAGACGTCTGCGACCTGTGCATGGACGACACGCGCGACCGCCGCCTGCTGTGCGTGGTGGAAACGCCGGCCGACCAGCTGATGATCGAGCAGACGCTCACCTATAAAGGCCTGTACTTTGTGCTGATGGGCCGGCTCTCGCCGCTCGACGGCATCGGCCCCAAGGACATCCACCTGGAAAAGCTGATCGCCCGCGCGGCGGACGGCCTGGTGACCGAAGTGGTGCTGGCCACCAATTTCACCAATGAAGGCGAAGCGACCGCCCACTACATCAGCGAAATGCTCAAGGCGCGCGGGCTGCAGGTAAGCCGGCTGGCGCGCGGCGTGCCGATGGGCGGCGAACTCGAATACGTGGACGCCGGCACCATCGCCCGCGCCATGCTGGACCGAAGGACGACATGAGTGACATGAGCGACAAGCAAACGGCCGGCACGGCATTACCGCTGGCGGGCATCAAGGTACTGGAACTGGGCACGCTGATCGCGGGCCCTTTTTGTGGGCGCATGCTGGCCGAGTTCGGCGCCGAGGTGATCAAGATCGAGGCGCCCGGCGACGGCGACCCGATCCGCAAGTGGCGCGTGCTCAAGGATGGCACGTCGCTGTGGTGGTCGGTGCAGGCGCGTAACAAGAAATCGCTGACGCTGAACATGAAGGACGCGCGTGGCCGCGCCATCGCACGCCAGCTGGCGCTCGAGGCCGACATCATCGTCGAGAACTACCGTCCCGGCGTGCTGGAAAAATGGGAACTCGGCTACGAGCAATTGAAGGCGCTCAATTCCGCCACCATCATGGTGCGGCTGTCGGGCTTCGGCCAGACCGGCCCCATGAAGGACTTGCCGGGCTTTGGCGCCATCGGCGAATCGATGGGCGGGCTGCGCTACGTGAGCGGCCATGCCGACCGCCCGCCGGTGCGCGTGGGCGTGTCGATCGGCGACTCGGTGGCGGCCCTGCACGGCGTGATCGGCGCCATGATGGCGCTGCGCCACCGCGATGTGACCGGCGGCAAACTCAAAGGCGAAGGCCAGATGGTCGATGTGGCGCTGTACGAATCGGTGTTCAACCTGATGGAGTCGCTGGTGCCCGAGTTCGACCACGCGGGCGTGGTGCGCGAACGCACCGGCGGCGCCTTGCCCGGCATCGTGCCATCGAATACCTACACTACCCGCGACGGCGAGAATATCGTCATTGCCGGCAATGGCGATGCGATTTTCAAGCGGCTGATGCTGGCCATGGGCCGCATCGACCTGGCCGGTGACGCCGAGCTGGCGCGCAACGATGGCCGCGTGCAGCGCACCGAAGAAATCGACGCCGCCATCCAGGCCTGGTGCGACACCCACGACATCAACAGCGCGCTGGCCGTGCTGCAGGCGGCGGACGTGCCGGCCGGGAAAATCTACTCGGTGCGCGACATGATGACCGACCCGCAATTTATCGCGCGCGAAATGTTCGAGCAGCACCAGTTTGCCGACGGCACGCCGATCAAGCTGCCGGCCATTTCGCCCAAGCTGTCGGCCACCCCGGGCCGCACCCAGTGGATCGGACCGACCCTGGGCCAGCACAACGACGAAGTGCTGCGCACGCTCGGCTATGGCGATGAAGAGATCGCCGCCATGCGTGAGGACGGCGTGCTGTAACCGCCGGTCCCGGCATACAGCATGGCCACCTCGATGCGGGCGCTGGCATGGTCATCGCGGAAGTGGCAGCTGGCCGCACCGTGCGCCAGGCGCGCATCGAACAGCACTGCGCGGTTTTGCCGGTAGGGGATGTGGCGCGTGCGGCCCTCGTGGTCGCGGATCACCAGGCCGCCCTTGGCCTGGTCGAGATTGGCCGTATCGGGCGTGAGCCATAGCTGCACCTTCAATCCCTCGACCGCGCCGTGCAGCGATTCGCCCGGCAGGCGCGGCGGGTGCTTGCCTGCCCGCACTCCCAGCAATTGCCGGTCATCGCCAAACACGCCATGCGCCACTTGCACCAGCAGCGGACAATTGAAGCCGTGGTCGTAGGTGGCAGCCAGCCGGCCATGGCCTTGTTCGCCGAACCAGATCGTCGATTGCACGCAGAAGCGCCACAGCTCGTCCAATGCATGTGGTGACAAAAAATCGTCGATGACAACGATGCCATGGGTTGGTGGGGGCCGGCGCGCGGCAGCCAGCGCATGGCTGGAAAAAGCTTGCGCCACGCACGGGGTGGGGCGCAGGTGGATAATGCGGTCGTAGGCTTCGTCGATGGCGTCCTGTTCATCTGTGCTGAGCAGGTCGTGGCGTTCCAGGCGCGATTCGAGCCGGGCCGCCAGGCGCCGGTAGCGGGCGATAATGGGCGGGAAGGCGTCGCCCAGCACGCCCAGCTGGTGCAGATAGGCCAGTTGCGCGGCATCATGGCGCAGGCGGTGGCTGCTGACGGCAACGTCGGCAAGCGGCAGCAGGCGATCGGCCAGCATGCCCGGGTACCAGCGGCTGCCGCGCCGCAGCGCCGTGTGCATGGCGTGGTAGCCGGCCGCCAGCTGATGCTGCCGCTCGCGCGTGGCCTGGCGCGACAGCGAGGCCAGCGCAGCCAGTGCTCCCGGCGCATCGTCCGCATGGCGTGCATGCCAGAATACAAAAGCTTCCTCGAAGCGGTGGCGTTCGATCAGCGCTGTGGCGAAGTTGGCGGCAGGGTTGGCGGACATGGTGGCGAGAAGATGGCGAGAAGATGGCGACAGGACGGCGACAGGACGGCGACAAGATGGCGAGAAGATGGCGACAAGACGGCGATAAGACGGCGACAACACGGGCTGGCGTGGCGATCAGCTCATCTTATGCGGTGGCGTAGGCCGCCCTCTGCGCTGCCTCAATGCGCGGCGCGGAACCAATCGCGCCGCTGCTAGTCATCGGGCAGCGCAGTCGCTGGACAGCAGGACAGCGGCCGCTTCGTTGCTCACGGTGTGGCGCTGTCCGGCGCGGCGCCGCCCAGCATCCGGACGATGGTTTCCGGCGGCGACGGCCGGCCCAGGTGGTAGCCCTGGGCCAGGTCGCAGCCGTATTCTTCCAGCAGCACCAGTTGCTCAACGGTTTCCACGCCCTCGGCCACCACGGCCAGCTTGAGGCCGTGCGCCATGGCGATGATAGCGCGCGTGATGGCGGCGTTTTCCGAGTCTTGCGGCAGACCGCTGATGAAACTCTTGTCGATCTTCAGGGCGCGTACATTGAAGCGTTTCAGATAGTTCATCGACGAGTAGCCGGTGCCGAAGTCATCGATCGACAGGTACACGCCGATGCCGCGCAACTGCTCCAGCGTGACCATGGTGGCGCGGGCGTCGTCCATCAGCGTGCCTTCTGTCAGTTCCAGTTCCAGCAGGTGGGCCGGTAAGCCCGTGTCGTGCAGGGCCGAGAGCACGATCTGGGTCAGGTTCTCGTCCTTGAACTGCTTGGCCGACAAGTTGACCGCCACCCGCAGTGTGCGCTGCCCCGGCGCCTGCCACGCCATGGCCTGGCGACAGGCGGTGCGCAGCACCCATTCGCCGATCGGCACGATCAGGCCGGTTTCCTCGGCCAGCGGGATGAACTCGGTGGGCGAGATGATGCCGCGCTCGGGATGGCGCCAGCGCACCAGCGCTTCCACGCCCACGATGCTGGTGCTGGCCACGGCGATCTGCGGCTGGTACAGCAGGTACAGCTCATCGTTCTGCAAGGCCTTGCGCAGGCCCACTTCGAGCTGCACGTGGCTCATGATCTGCATCGTCAGCGACGAGCTGTAGAGCTTGGCGTTGTTCTTGCCGCAGCTCTTGGCGTGGTACATCGCGGTGTCGGCGAACTTGAGCAGCGAGCTGCAATCCTCGCCGTCTTCCGGGTACAGCGAAATGCCGATGCTGGCAGTGACAAAAATCTCGTGGTCGTCGATCTGGAACGGCCGCCGCATGGCTTCCTTCACGCGGTGCGCCACGTTGAGGGCGTTTTCCACGCGCTCGAGGTCCGGGATCAGGATCGTGAATTCGTCGCCGCCCAGGCGCGCCAGGTTGTTGATGCCGACCTCGGTGCGCGAGACCAGGTCGCTGGGCCGGGTGGTTTCGCGCAGCCGCTCCGAGACCGCCATCAGCAGGTGGTCGCCGACGTCGTGGCCCAGCGTGTCGTTGATGCGCTTGAAGGCGTCGAGGTCCATGAACAGTACCGCGAACTTCTTGTTGCCCTTGCGCGAGCGGACCAGTTCGGCCTCCAGCGTTTCCAGGAAGGCCTGGCGGTTGGGGATGCCGGTGAGGCTGTCGCAATAGGCCAGGCGGCGGATCTGCTCCTCGGTGCGCTTGCGCTCGCTGATATCGCGCACCAGGCCCAGCACTTCGCTGGGGCCGGTGGCTACCAGCCGCGCTTCGAAGTGGCGTACCGGCGGCGGTACCGCGTGTTCGCCATGGCGCGCGCGCAGCGGTGCGCCGCCGCCGGTGACGGGCAGCTCGTAGTCTAGCGAGCTGATACGCTGGGTGTCGAGCACGGCGCGCACCTTGTCCAGCATGCGGCGGGCGATGTCGGGCGGCAGCACGTCGTTCAGGTGGCGGCCCACGCACAGGTCGCTGGAGAAGACGTCGCTGGCCTCATGGCCCTGTTCGTAGTCGAGGTAGTAGCCGTCCTTGTTCATGCGGAAGAAGGTATCGGGGATGGCGGCCAGTACGGCGCGGTGCTGGGCGTCGGCAATGCGCAAGCGGGTGATCGCATCGGACGCGCGCAGCACGTACAGCACGCGGTGGCCGAGGATGGGCCAGTTGATCGGCTTGGAGACGAAATCGGTGGCGCCCGCTTCATAGGCCTTGGTGACCGATTCGAGCTCGTCGCCGCCGGTCACCATGATGATGGGAGCGACCGGGTGGGTTTCCAGGCGGCGGATTTCGCGGCAGACCGTAAAGCCGTCCATGCCGGGCATCTCCACGTCGAGCAGCACCAGGTCGGGCGCCAGTTCCTGGTAGCGCGCCAGCGCTTGCACGCCGTCCACGGCTTCCACCGCGTCCAGGTCTACCTGGGCCAGCATTTCCAGCATCAGCAGGCGCATCACGGGATCGTCGTCGGCCACCAGGACCAGGCCGCGCGTACGGGGTGGGGGAGTCGCCATATCAGGTTTCCTTTTCCAGTAAAGCGCCCAATGCCTGCCGCACGGCCTGGAAAGATCGTTCCATGTCCGCCAGCAGCTCGGCGGCGCCGGCGGTGGTGTTGTTGCGGCCCAGTTGTTCCAGGTCCTTGCAGCGTTGCGACAGGGCCAGCGCGCCGACATTGGCGCTGCTGCTTTTAAGCGTGTGCGCGGTCTTGCGCAACTGGTCGGTGTTGCCGGCTGCAATCGCGGTGTGCAGCGCTTGCAGGTGGGGCGGGGTGTCGGCCAGGTAGGCGTGCAGCACGCGTTCTAGCAGGGCCTCGCCGTTGCTGCTACTGAGTGCACGGATATTGGCCAGTGCCTGGGTGTTGATTGCGCTGTCGCTGGCAGGGCTGGCCGGCATTGGCGCTGGCGCAGATGCCAGGAGCGTGGCCGTTGCCGGCAGCAGTGAGCAGGAGTCGGCCTCCTGCGCCGCCAGCAGGCCTGGCGCTGCGCGCGGCAGGTTGATCCAGCGGGCGATGGTCTGGCCCAGCGCCTGCTGGGTGAACGGTTTGCTCAGGTAGTCGTCCATGCCGGCCGCCAGGCACGCCTCGCGGTCGCCCTGCAGGGCGTTGGCGGTAATGGCAATGATGGGCAGGCTGCGGGCGTGGCCGTGCTGCTGTTCGCGGCGGCGAATTTCGGTGGTGGCGGCAAAGCCGTCCATGACCGGCATCTGGCAATCCATCAGCACCAGGTCAAAGTCGTCCGACTGCAATCTGTGCAGCGCCTCCTGGCCGTTGCAGGCGCGGCTCACTTCCAGGCCCAGGCTCTCGAGCATGGCGCTGGCCACCTCGACGTTGACCGGATTGTCTTCGGCCAGCAAGACCTTGCGGCCCCGGCGCGCGCGCGGTGGCGGGCCGGAAGTGCTCAACGCCGTCACCGGCGGCGCGGCCGGCGCCACGGCGGCAGGCAGCGGCGGCAGCATGGCGCGCAAGTTCGCGGGCGAATAGATGGACGAATCGGCGGGCGAATTTACCAGCAAATTGACGGACGCATGCGCGAGGCCGTGCGCAGGTGTACCGACAGGCGCAGGCGCCGGCCTGGGTGTGGGCATATCGGCAGGCATACGGGCTGGGAGATGCGCCGGTGCGCCGGACGGCAGACTGCGGATTGCCAATGGCGCGGCGCCAGCGCGGGCAAGCAGGCAGTAGTGCAGATCGCATTCGCGCGGTGGCTTGATCAGCTGGAAGGCGACCCCGGCAGCACGTTGCTGGACGCGGTCGGCGGCATCGCGCTCCGTGCTCAGCAGCATGATTCGTAGATCGGCCAGGTCCGGTTCGGCGTGGATTGCCGCCGCCAGCGCCAGGCCGCTGGTGCGCGGCAGGGCCATATCAAGCAGCACGACGTTGTAGGGATGGCCGTCGGCTGCCGCCTGGCGCAGGCGGGGCAGGGAGTCGGTGGCGGTGCTGGCGGCGGCAGGGACGCGCCAGGTCGCCAGCAGGCGTTCCAGCTCGCCTCTGCTGGTGGGGTTGTCATCGACGATCAAGGTACGGATTCCGTGGGAGGTATGGATGGGATCGTCGGTATCGACGCGCGGCTTGTCGAAATGTACGGCGAACCAGAAAATCGAACCTTGCGTCAACGCATGATCGACGCCTATCGTGCCCCCCATTAATTCCACCAGCTGCTTCGAGATCGCCAGGCCCAGGCCGGTACCGCCGTGCTTGCGCGTGGTCGAGCCATCGGCCTGCGAGAACGAATCGAAGATGCGTCCGCGCGCCTCGTTGGAGACGCCGATGCCGGTGTCGTGCACCTCGAAGCGCAAGGTCACGCGCTGGGCGTCCTCGGCGGCTACCGCCACCTTGACCATGATCTCGCCGCTGTCGGTAAACTTGACAGCATTGCCCAGCAAATTGAACAGCACCTGGCGCAGCCGGTTGGGATCGCCGCTGATGGCAACCGGGATGTCGCACGCCACGTTCAGTTCCAGCCGCAGGCCCTTGGCCTGGGCCTGGGGCGAGAACACGTGCTCGATATCGTCGAGCAGGTCGCGGAAATTGAACTGGATGTATTCGACCGTCAGCTTGCCGGCCTCGATCTTGGAAAAGTCGAGGATGTCGTTGATGATCACCAGCAGGTGCTCGCCCGAGCGCTTGACCATGCTGGTGTAGTGGCGCTGTTGCTCGGACAGGCGCGTGGCCAGCAGCAGTTCCGTCATGCCCAGCACGCCGTTCATCGGCGTGCGGATCTCGTGGCTCATGGTGGCCAGGAAGGCGCTTTTCGCCTGGCTGGCGGCCTCGGCCGCGTTCTTGGCTTTTTCCAGCTGCTCGGTGCGCACGCCCACCTGGCGTTCGAGCTGGTCGCGGTACTGGGCCAGGGCGCCGTCGCGCGCCTCCACCTGGGCCAGCATGTCGTTGAAGCTGTCGATCAGCGCGCCGAGGTCGTCGCCGCGCTGGTGCACGATGCGCAGTGTGGGCTGGCCGCGGCTGACCTGCTGCGCGGCAGCGATCAAGCGCGCCACCGGCTCGGTCACGCTGCCACGCGAACGGGCCGCGACCAGCAGCGCTGTCATGAAAGCGAGCACGGCCGCAACGCAGGCGGCGCCCAGGCTTTTCAGGATCTCGAACCACATCGGCAAGGCGCTGCGTTCGAGCATGATCACACCGACCGGCTCGCCCCGGATGACAAAAGGCCACATCACGCGGTTGACCGGTTGCCAGAGCGGGCTGCTGCCGCCGCTGTCGTCCGGCGTGACGGTAGCGGTTGCCGGCAACGTGGCAGTCGATGCCGCGCCGGGGCGCGCAGGCTCATCAAGCGTCGCTGCAGCAGCAGCCTGGACGGCAACGGCGAGGTGAGCGGACAGTACGTCGGCCGGCAGCATCTCCGGCGCCGCCTGGCCCGGCCGCAAACGTGGCGAGCTGTAGCGCGCCAGCAGCGCACCGGCGCGGTCGTACACGGCTGCTTGCAAGATATCGTGATCGTGGCCCAGCGCCTGCAGTTGCTGCGCGAGCTGCTTGCCATTGACGTGCCTGACTGCGCCCTCGCCACTGGAGCCGATCACCGCCGCCAGCGTGGCCAACCGGTCGCGTTCGACTTCCTGGCCATGCAGCACCGAGGTGGCGGCAAACGTGAAGAACACCAGCAGCAGCGCGCTGCCGGTCGAGAGCATGGAAAGGATGGTCAGGCGCTGGCTCAGGCCGGAACGTTCGTGGTTGGACATCGCGGTGGAACCCTCCAACGGTGGACGCCGAAATCGTCGGCACGGGCGGGCTCATCACTAGTGCCAGTAGGAAAAATATAGGCTTGAGGTCAGAACGATATTGATCTATATCTAAACAGGGCGCGTTTGCGCTATCTCAAACAACACAGGCAAAGGCAACGCAAGCTGATGACGATGGAACGACACAAAATCCTGTTCATGGCCGAGGCCGTAACCCTGGCGCACGTGGGCCGCCCGCTGGCGCTGGCGCAGGCGCTGGACCCTGCCCGCTACGCGGTGAACGTGGCATGCGCGTCCGGTTACGACATGTTTTTCAAGGGCAGCAACATCGATCCCTTGCGTTTGCTCAGCATTTCCAGCGAGCGCTTTCTGGCCGCGCTGGCGGCGGGCAAACCTGTGTACGATGCGGCCACTTTGCAACAGTACGTGGCGGACGATCTGCGCGTGCTCGGGGCGGTGCAGCCGCACGTGGTGGTGGGCGATTTCAGGTTGTCGCTGTCGGTGAGCGCACGGCTGGCCGGCGTCCCGTACATCAGCCTGATCAACGCCTACTGGAGCCCTTACGTGCGCCAGCATTACCAGGTGCCGGCGCTGCCGTTCGCGCGCGTGCTGCCCATCGCGCTCGCCGATCGCCTGTTCCGTCTGGTACAGCCGCTGGCATTCGCCTTGCACAGCCAGCCGCTCAACCGGGTGCGGCGCGCGCACGGCCTGCCGTCGCTGGGGACGGATTTGCGGCGCGTGTACACCGACGCCGACCACGTGCTGTATGCCGATATTCCGCAGATGTTTCCCTCAGATGATTTGCCGTTCTCTCACGCTTACATGGGGGCGGTCACCTGGTCGCCACCCACGCCACTGCCGGCGTGGTGGGACAAACCCGATGCCGGGCCACCGGTCGTGTACGTGACGCTGGGCAGTTCGGGCGCGGGCCAGGTGTTGCCGCTTGTGTTGCAGGCGCTGGCGTCATTGCCGGTGACGGTGATTGCCGCCACGGCCGGCGGCGCCAGCCCGCAATCGGTGCCGGCCAATGCGCGGGTGGCGCCGTACCTGCCAGGCGCGGCGGCGGCGCGGCGCGCGCAACTGGTGGTGTGCAACGGCGGCAGTCCCACGTGCCAGCAGGCACTGGTGGCAGGCGTACCGGTGCTGGGCATTGCCGGCAATCTCGACCAGTATCTGAACATGGCGGGCGTGCTGGCCTGCGGCGCCGGGCGCCTGCTGCGTTCCGACCGCTTGACCGAAGCGGCCGTGCGCGCCGCGGCGCTGGCGCTGCTGAGTCAGGAGGAGCCGCGTGCGGCAGCGTTGCGGCTGGCGGGACACTTTGCCGGTTACGACGCGGGCAGGCAACTGGCGTCGTTGCTGGACCGGTTGCGAGTCCCGTAAAAAAGGGCGGACCAGGCTGGCGCCCGATCCGCCCAACGCAGCCGCTGGCACGGCTTGAAAGCTATATTAGGCTGGGCACAGGCCGGCGCCATCGGCGGTGTTTATGCCCTTGGCGCCGGCTTTGCGGCGCGTCAGCGCCAGTCCGGCAAAGCCCAGGCCCATGATGGCCAGCGTGGCCGGTTCGGGCACGGCCAGCGCGGCAAAGGTTTGCGACGAATCGACCTTCAGGAACGGCACCGTGGTGGGCGTGCTGCCGTCCCACATCATGGTGGGGGTGAAGAACGATGGCACGTTGGTGGTGCCGGTGGTCTTGTCCTGGAAGATCGAGCCGGTGACGATGTCGAGATAGTTGGCATCGACGTAGTCGATCACGAAGCGGGCATCGAATGAACCCGTGCCGACGGCGCCGGTGGCCGTGAAGCTGGCGTCGTTGAACACCAGGTGGCCCGACAGGATGATGATGCCATCGCCGTCGGGGTCGCCGGGCGCCGTGCCGCAGCCGGCCGAGGTGGAACCGGTGCCATAGCAGGCCACGGAGCCCGCGCCATTGCCTGGCACGGATTTACTGCTGCCGGCGCCGGGCGTGATCTGGTCGAAATAAATGGCCAGGTTTTGCACGCCGGCACGCAGCGGATCGACGTCCATGGCGGCCGATTGCGATGGCGGCAGGGTGAAGTGCGCGGTGGTGGGCGTTTGCAAATCGACCAGCTCCTGGAAGCGCACGACCTTGCTGATTTCGAACGTCTGGTTGAGGCCGGGCGGGGTGACGATGGCGGGGATATTACTGTTGGACATGGTGCCAACCACCATCTGCGAGCGCAGCTCGGTCAGGTACGGCGCGGCGCCGCCGGGCCCGACCGTGATGCCGGGAATGAAGCCGGTGGCCAGGCCGGTATCGGTGACGTTGGTCCACAGGTCGGCATACACGCTGTAGTTGCCGGTGCCGGTCGGATCGAACCCGACCACCGGGCCGGCGCTGGCGGTGAGCGGGGCGGCCAGTGCGGCCGCGATCGTTGCGGCGGCCAGCGCGGTTTTGCATGTTTTCATGGTTGCTCCCAGAGGTAGGTGGCACCCGGAAATCGGGACCATGCCAGCTCTTGAGCAAAAGCCTTGCCAGTGCTTGTGATCGCTGTGGAATCAAGCACTTGCGCGTGCGCGGCGCGTTTTAATACGATGAAGTGTAAAAAATTCCGTCACGCTTCAACCGGCGCGGCAGGTGCAGCCTTCAGGCGCCGCGCCGGGATGCCACCCCACACCTCGCCCGCAGCGATCCGCGTGTCCTTGGTCACCACCGCGCCGGCCGAGACAATGGCATGGTCGCCGATATGCACACCGGCCATGATGACTGCCGTGGCGCCGATGGTGACGGTGTTGCCGATGACGACGGCCTTGAGTTCGAGCCGCTCGCCTTCGATCACGTGGGCGAAGATCACGGCGTCGTGGCCGATGATGGTGTTGCTGCCGATGCGCGTGAGCGGCGGGTCGAGCAGCGCACCGGCGCTATAGGTATTGGTGCCCAGCCGCGCGCCCAGCGCCAGGTACACCAGCCGCATCAGCGGCACCGGCACCATGTGCGACCGTACCAGCGAGTTGAACAGCAGCAGGTAGAACAGCATGTTGACGTTGGCGATGAGCTCGTGTTGCGAACCCGGCGCCACGTCGCCTTCGCGCAGCGGCAGCAACCGCAAGAACAGGCGGTATAACGCAAAGGCATACAGGTATAGCAGCAGCACGCCGGCCAGCACGACCAGAACGCCGCGAAAGTCGCCCAGCGGCAGCAGCGCCAACGCCGCTGCACTTGCGACCGCCAGCGCCAGGCTTGCACCCAGCAGGCACAGGAACACAACGACATGATGGGGAGGAATCGCTCGCATGGTGGTCCGCTTGATGTCAACTTGAAGATGGTGGCGCGCAGGTGATTGCTCGATACTTGCCGCGTGACGAACAGGTGTCGCTGGTTACGGCGCGATGATCAGCTCGGCCAGCGGCCGGCGCAGCGAGCGCGCCTGTGCCGGCGGCCCGGCGCCGATGCGCCCCATGAAGACGGCGCGCTCCCACACGGGCTTGCCCACCAGTTGCTCGGCCTCGCGCGACAGGTTGGCGGCGCGCTGCTGCATGCCGCGCGTGCCGGAAAACACGCGGCCGTCGCGCACGTACCGCGAGAAAATCAGCGGCGTCAGTTCCGGTTGCAGCTGCAGGCCCAGCGACGTGGCCGTGAGCCAGAAACGCTGCATGGCGCGCCCGGCAGCAAGGTAGTCGGCAACCCGGTGCGGACGATGGGGCGCCGCCAGCACGAAGTGGGCGGCGCAGGCCAGGCCGGGGATCAAATCCATCTGCAAACGCGGCGCCACCGTACCCGCCAGCCAGGTGTTAAAAAACTCGACACGGCGCCAGTCGTGCATCACCCAGCGCATCAATTTTGCCGTGAAGGGATCGACGCCGAGCGCGCGGTCGGGCATGCGGTCGGCGCTGTGGCGCGCATTCCATTCGATCACGGCCTGGTGCACCTGGTGCGCCTCGGGCATGGTCAGGCGCAGCTTGGCATTGCGGAACATCAAGCCGGCTGCGGCCGTGCGCTGTTTTTTTTCCAGCCAGGTGACCTCGTAGCCGGCCGGCAGCGTGGCGGCCAGTGCCGTCTTTTCGCTGGCCGTGAGTGCGCGCCGGCTCAGCGGTAGCCGCTGCACGCTGCGCGCCAGGATGTGCGCGGCCAGCGGATCGGGCGCCAGTGCCGCATCGGCGCTGAATTCGACGGTGAGGGTGGGGCGGTGGGCCGGTGCATCCACGTGGGGAAAGACGCGGGTGGCCAGACCGAATGTGCTGGCGGCAATCGCCATGGTCTCGAGCAGGGCGCCGATCGAGATCTGGCTCGGGTGGCCGTCGAGGTCATAGACACAATGATCGCGCGTGTCGTGGCCGTGCACGACCAGCCGGCGCGCATCGAGTATTTCGAAACGCCACGGCTGGGTGTTGTCGCCGCTGGGCGCCCAGCGCGCCAGGTCGAGGATTTTTTCCAGCGTCGGATCGAGCTGGCGCGTGCGCGTGGCAGCAGCCCCGGAAGCGGGCCCGCGCGCCGAACCGGATGCCGGTTTGGAAGCGGAGTTGGGCGCGGCACCGGATGCCGAACTGGACGGTGCGCTACTGCGCTCCGGCGTCTGCTGATTCATGAGGCCGCCTCAGCCATGCGCCGGCGCGCCAGCATCATGGCAATGCGCTGCAACGGATGGCGGTTGCCGCCGGGGCGGTAGGTGCGGGTGAGCTTGTTGCGGTAGGCGTCGAACTGGTAGCCGTACGGCGCGGCCAGCACCTCGCCCCGGTTGAGCAGGATCTTGAGCGCCTCGGTGGCGGCTGCGCCGGCGCACAGCTCGCATCCCATGATGGTGGAGGGGCCGCGCTTTTCCGCCAGGTTGATTGTGGACGGATCGACCAGGTAGTCGCCATGCAGGCCGGCCGGCGCCAGGCCGATCAGGAAGCGCAGCGCCTTTTCGCGCTCGGACAGGTCACCCCAGCAAAAATATTCCTCGAACGTCATCTGGCCCGGCAAAAAGTTGAGCACCGCGGTACCCATGCCCAGCGGGGCGGCGGTAATGGCAGGAATGTGGCGCGCCGCGCACGCGGCAAAGGTGGCTTGGCGCGCCGCAAAGGCGAAGAAATCGAGGCCATCGACATACAGGTCCACGCCCAGCAAAAACTTGAGCAGGTTGTCGTCGTTGACGCCGTCGGTAAAGCTGACGATGTTGAGCTCGGGATTGATATCGCGCGCCATGCGCACCAGCACTTCGGCCTTGGGCTGGCCCAGCGTGGAGACGGTAGCGCCCACTTGGCGATTGAAATTGGCGACATCGAAGGAATCGAAATCGGCGACGTGAAAATTGCCGATGCCCAGGCGCGCCAGCGTGAGCAAATGCACGCCGCCAACGCCGCCGAGCCCGGCAATGGCCACGCGCTTGTCGCGTAACACCGATTGCTCGGCATGGGTCACCCAGCCGATGTTACGGGCAAAGGCGTTGTCGTAGGAAAATGAAGATGTCATGTGTCTCCCGGAAGTGGCCATCTGTGCGGCTGAGCTTATTTGACGACCGGTGCATCAAAAAGTTCCCGGGGAAACGAAAAAATAATGAGCCGTCATCCCCGCGTACGCGGGGATCCATAGACAGTGGGCGGTAACAGCTTCGTTCAACGCTACCCCAATGTTGCCGTTCCATGGATTCCCGCCTACGCGGGAATGACGGAGCCGGGGGGGCGTGCAGGCGTCAACAACAACCGCCGCGCTTGCCGGCGCCGCCGTAGCGGGCTTCCTGCCGCTCCTTGAAAAACTCCTCGTACGTCATCACCGGCTCGCCCGGATGGGTCACCTCCCGGTGGCTGACATACGTGTCGTAATCAGGCAGGCCCATCATCAGGCGCATGCTCTGCCCGAGGTAACGGCCGGCCTTGGCAATGTCGCCTAACATCACTGCACCTTGGCGAAGACCAACGGGCTTTCGTTGACCGTCGGCTGGCTGCTGGCGCGCGCCTTGAGCACGGTGCGGATGCCGAACACCAGCACGCTCAGCACGACAATCACGAAGAAGCCGGCCAGGCCCGCGTCGAGGTAGTCGTTGAAGACCACCTGCTGCATCTGCGCCATCGACTTGGCCGGGGCCAGGATCTTGCCTTCGTCGATCGCGGCCTGGTATTTCGAGGCATGGGCCAGGAAACCGATTTTCGGATCGGCATGGAACATTTTCTGCCAGCCTGCGGTCAGCGTGCACAGCAGCAGCCAGATGGTCGGCACGATGGTCACCCATGCGTATTTGCCGCGCTTCATCTTGAACAGCACGCAGGTGCCCAGCATCAGCGCGATGGCCGCCAGCATCTGGTTGGCGATACCGAACAGCGGCCACAGGGTATTGATGCCGCCCAGCGGATCGACCACGCCCTGGTACAGGAAGTAGCCCCACGCCGCCACGCACAGGCCAGTGGCGACCAGGTTGGCAAACGTGTTTTCGGTCTGTTTCATGGCCGGCACGAACGCGCCCATCAGGTCTTGCAGCATGAAGCGGCCGGCGCGGGTGCCGGCGTCCACCGCGGTGAGGATGAACAGCGCCTCGAACAGGATCGCGAAGTGGTACCAGAACGCCATCATGGCCTGGCCGCCGATCACGCTCGACAGGATGTGGGCCATGCCCACCGCCAGGGTCGGCGCGCCACCGGCGCGCGAGATGATGCTGTGTTCGCCAACGTCCTTGGCGGTTTGCACCAGCATTTCCGGCGTCACGTAGAAGCCCCATTGCGAAATCGCGGCAGCGGCGGACTCTGGCGTGGTGCCGATCAGCGCCGCCGGGCTGTTCATGGCGAAGTAAATGCCGGGCTCGATGGTCGAGGCGGCGACCAGCGCCATGATGGCAACGAACGATTCCATCAGCATGGCGCCGTAGCCGATGTAGCGGGCGTGGGTTTCGTTTTCGATCATCTTGGGCGTGGTGCCCGAAGCGATCAGCGCGTGGAAGCCGGACACCGCGCCGCAAGCGATGGTGATGAACAGGAACGGGAACAGCGTGCCCGACCAGACCGGGCCGGTGCCGTCGATGAACTTGGTCATGGCCGGCATTTTCAGGTAAGGGGCCACCACGATGATGCCCACGGCCAGGCCGACGATGGTGCCGATCTTGAGGAAGGTGGACAGGTAGTCACGTGGCGCGAGCAGCAGCCACACCGGCAGCACCGACGCCACGAAGCCGTAGCCGATCAGCATCCAGGTCAGCTCGGTGCCGGTGAAGTCGAACAGCGGCGCCAGGGCAGGGTGTTCCTGCACGTACTGGCCGCCGAAGATAGCTGCCATCAGCAGGACAAAACCGATGATCGACACTTCGCCGATGCGGCCCACGCGGATAAAGCGCGAGTACACGCCCATGAACAGCGCAATCGGGATGGTGGCAATCACCGTGAAGCTGCCCCACGGTGAATGGGTGAGGGCTTTTACGACGATCAGGGCCAGCACGGCCAGGATGATCACCATGATCATGAAGGTGCCAAGCAGGGCGATCATGCCGGGAATCTGGCCCAGTTCGGATTTGATCAGGTCGCCCAGCGAGCGGCCGTCGCGGCGCATGGAGATGAACAGGACAATAAAATCCTGCACCGCACCGGCGAAGACCACGCCAGCCAGGATCCACAGCATGCCGGGCAGGTAGCCCATCTGCGCGGCCAGTACCGGCCCGACCAGCGGACCGGCGCCGGCAATGGCGGCAAAGTGGTGGCCGAACAGCACGTTCTTGTTGGTGGGGACGTAGTCGAGGCCGTCATTGAGGCGTTGCGCCGGCGTCAGTCGCCTGGCGTCGAGCCCGAGCACGTTCCTGGCGATGTACAGGCTGTAGTAACGGTAAGCGATCAGATAGACGCACACGGCGGCAATCACGATCCAGATGGCGCTGATCGACTCGCCGCGCTTCAAGGCAATAAAGCCCAGTGCGGAAGCGCCGAGCAAGGCGACGACGGCCCAGCCCAGCTTGGCGCCGAGTGTCTGGGGTGCGGTTGGAACAGGTGTCATGCTTCCTCCAAGGATGGGGGCTGCTCTTGCCAATTCGGCATCGCGGCAGCTTATGGCGAGTATTCACGAATTACATAATTGAAGCAAGCGCAGGATTACGCAGCCGTGTTGCGTATTTCTACGTAGGGGTGCGGGCGCGGGGAGGCGTAAAATCTCGTCAAGACAAAATTCGATGGGACTACCCTCATGAAGTTGCGGCAAAAAGTCATCTTCCTGGCCATTACGCCGCTGATTTTCGCCCTGTGCGCCATCGCACTGGCGGTGCAGCACCAGTCCGCCCTGCTGGCCCAGCAACAGCGCGACACCATCCAGCAAGCCTACCTGAGCAGCAAGGAGGCCGAACTCAAGCACTACGTGGCGCTGGCCACCCATTCCATCTCGCACCTGTACAACTCGGGCCGCAACGACGAGGCCACCCGCAACGAAGCCAAGCGCATCCTCGAATCGCTCAGCTATGGCGACGATGGCTATTTCTTCCTCTACGATATGCAGGGCAACACCCTGATGCATCCGCGTCAGCCCGACCTGGTGGGAAAAAACCTGTTCGAGATGCGCGATGCGCTGGGCCGCCCGACGATCCAGAACCTGCTGCAACGCGCGCGCAAAGGTGGCGGGCTGGAGCGCTACATGTGGGTCAAGCCGTCCACCCAGAAGGCCGTGGCCAAGCTCGGCTACGTGATCGCCATGCCGAACTGGGGCTGGATGATGGGCACCGGCATTTATCTCGACGACGTCGATCGGGCGCTGGCGCAGATCGACACCCAGCAGTCCGGCAACATCCACAACACCATGCTGTGGATCGCCCTGATCGCGATTGCCGCCGCGCTGGTGGTGGCCGGCGCCGGGCTGGCCCTGAACGTCAGCGAACACCGCGTGGCCGACGCCAAGCTCAAGGTGCTGGCGCAGCGCGTGGTGGAGTCGCAGGAAGAAGAACGGGCCCGGCTGTCGCGCGACCTGCACGATGGCATCAGCCAGTGGCTGGTGTCGATCAAGCTGCAGATCGAGGCGGGCATGATCCGGCTGGCGTCGCCGAAGCCCGAGCAGCGCCAGGCCGCCACCGCCGTGTTCGAACACGCGGCCGACCAGTTGAGCAACGTGATGGGCGAGGTGCGCCGCATTTCGCACAACCTGCGCCCGGCCATCCTGGACGACCTGGGCCTGGCCGCCGCGCTGCACCACCTGGGCCAGGAGTACACGCTCAGCTCGGGAACCCCGGTACACTTCGATACCACGGGCGCGGTCGATGCCCTGTCGGACGTGGCCAATACCGTGCTGTTCCGGGTGGCGCAGGAAGCGCTCACCAACATCGAACGGCACGCCGGCGCCCACCACATCGGCATCCGCCTGACCGGCACCGCCGCCGGGGTAAGCTTGCGCATCAGCGACGACGGCAACGGTTTTGATGCGGAAAGCATCGCATTGCACCCCAAGCACGGCATCGGCCTGCGCAATATGATGGAACGGATGGACGCCATCGGCGGCCGTTTCGAGATCGTGTCTTCCACCGACGGCACCGTCCTCACGGCTTACGCCGCCTATAACAGCTAACATTGCAGTGAATGACTATGACAACACCTATCAAAATCCTGCTGGTCGATGACCACCCCCTGGTACGCGACGGCCTGCGCGCCCGCCTGGAGGCAATGCCGCAATTCGAGGTGGTGGCCGAAGCCGGCGGCGCCGCCGAAGCACTGGAGCAGGCGGGCCGCCACGCCATCGACCTGGTCCTCATGGACATCAATATGCGCGGCGCCAACGGCATCGAGGCGACCGCCCAGTTCAAACTGGCGTTCCCCCGCATTGCCGTGCTGATCCTGTCCATGCACGACAAGCTCGAGTACGTGTCGCAGGCGATCCAGGCCGGCGCGCGCGGCTATGTACTGAAAGATGCGCCGGGCAAGGACATCGTGGTGGCGATCGAAACCGTGATGTCGGGCGGAATTTATTACAGCGCCGCGCTGGCGCGCCAGCTGGCCCAGCCGCAGAACCAGGACAACCAGCTGACGTCGCGCGAGCACGAAGTGCTGCGCCATATCGCCAACGGTGAATCGAACAAGCAGATCGCCCGCGCGCTCGACTTGTCGGTGCGTACGGTGGAAACCCACCGCCTCAACATCAAGCGCAAGCTGGGCATCGAAGGGCAGGCGGAATTGATACGCTTTGCGGTGCAGCACGCGCAATAGTGTCGGGCTATTTGTAAGCATGCAACACTTTAGAGTCACTTTCCTAATAGTATTAAGCTCTTTCTAATATTTCGTGTTTCTGGGGCAATATCTGCTATATTCGGACTGCTTGGAAAAGAGCAATTGTGTAAAAATATAAAATGTTTTCTATCCTGTAAGTTGGCTCACTACTCGTCATATGGCACATCGCACAGGGTCCGAACAACGCGCGCCGAACCTTCAAAGAGAACTTGATGTCTGCGCCTGAAAATAATCCGTTCCCACTCGCGGAACTCCAGGCAGTCTCCGACGCCCGCTACGCCTGGGTGGCGGTTGTGCTTACGCCTGCCGGGCACGACGGTGCCGAAGTTGCCGACCCGTTCCAGGACGCACTGACCCTGCTCAAAACCCCGGCCGTGTTCGACCTGCTGGCGCCGCTCGACGTGATCGTGCCGGTGGCCGTACCAGCCCGGCTGGAACTGTCGCAGCTATCGACCTTGCCGCCCAATCGCGTGATCCTGCGCGTGCCGGCCGCTGCCTGCGTCGATCCGGCGGTACAGAAAAAACTGGCCACCCTGGCCGACGCCGGCTACCGCACCATGACCGACGGCGTGGCGCCGGGCTCGGCCGCCACCCTGTGCAGCGCCCGTTCGCTGATGGTCGATGCTTCCGTGGACTTGCCGCCGGTGGTGGCCCTGATCGGCCAGCCTGGCCCGCACCTGGCCACCAATATGCCCAGCGAAGCGCGTATTGTGGTCTGCGCCCAAGCGGGTTTCAGCTGGTTCATGGGCGACTTTGCCTGCAACCCGGACCACGACAACGCTGGCGACGGCACGTCGCGCAAGCGCCTGCTGGCGCTGCTGGGCTTGCTGGCGCGCGATGCCGATACGCGCGAGCTCGAAGTGCTGCTCAAGCAGGATCCGTCGCTGTCGTACCACCTGTTGAAACTGGTCAACTCGGCCGCGTTCGCGCTCAGTTCGCCTGTGCACAGCTTCAGCCAGGCCATCAACGTGCTGGGCCGGCGCCAGTTGCAGCGCTGGCTGCAGCTGCTGCTGTACGCGCGCCAGCAGGACGATGGCCTGCCCAACCCGCTGCTGCCGCTGGCCGCCGTGCGCGCCGCGCAGATGGAAGCGCTGGTGCGGGCCCAGGGCGGCGACCGCGACCGGCAGGACATGGCGTTCGTCGCCGGCGTGTTTTCGCTGCTGGACCGCTTGCTCGGCATGGAGATGACCGAAATCGTCGCTGCCCTCAGCCTGGACCTGGACGTGGTGATGGCCTTGCTCGACCGCGCCGGCCCGATGGGCGAACTGCTCAAGCTGGTGGAAGGCCACGACCGCGCCGCGCTGGCCCAGGCCGGCATCGACGCCGAAACATACTGGCAGACCCAGCTAGAAGCCCACCAGTGGGCGCTGCAGGTCAGCCGCAGCCTGTAACGACCATGCGCAGCCACCCCGTCACGGATTTCATCGCCAACAGCGCCGCCCTCTGCGACGCCGTGCTGCGGCTGCGTGGCCACGCGCTGGTGGAGGAACTGGGACGCATCGTGCGCAGCGTCACCGGCAGTCCGCTCGGCGAATATTTGCCGGCCGACGCTGCGTCGCTGCTGGCCAAGCTGCCGGCGCCCGAAATCCACGCCGCCAACGACGCGCCGGTACCCACGCTCACCCAGGACATCTGGTTCGACAGCAAGTACTTCGGCCGCTTCACCGTCTCGGGCCGCCTCGACTACAGCGACCTCGACCGCCAGCACCTGGCCAGCCTGGCCACGCTGACCGGCAGCGTGCTGCAAGTGCACTCGCTGGCCCAGCGCAGTACCCACGCGTACAGCCAGGTGGAAGCGAAGTTGCAGCACCAGGCGCAGATCCTCGACCATATCCACGAATCGGTGGTGACGATGGACATGAGCGGCTTCATCCTCAGCTGGAACAAGGGCGCCGAACGGCTGTTCGGCTACACCGCCGTGGAAGCGGTGGGCCGCAACATCCTGTTCCTGTACGAAGACGAAGACACGGGCTTCGACGACCCGTTCGTGGAGCAGGGCGGGCGTCTGATGGAAGTGCGTCGCAAAAAGAAATCGGGCGAGGTGTTCTGGGCCAGCCTGTCGCTGTCGCCGCTGTGCGACGCCAACAGCCGCTCGGTGGGCTTGATCGCGTACCTGACCGACATCACCGAGCGCAAGATGGCGGAAGAACGCATCCACCACCTGGCCTATTACGACGCGCTGACCAATCTGCCCAACCGCACCTTGTTGACCAAGCTGGTGGACCAGGCGCTGATGGTGGCCCAGCGCGGCCGCCTGCACGGCTGCGTGCTGTTCATCGACCTCAACCGCTTCAAGCTGATCAACGACACGCTGGGACGCAAGATCGGCGACGCGCTGCTGTGCGAGGTGGCGCGGCGCTTCCGCACCGTGCTGCGCGACCAGGACCTGGTGGCCCGCCTGGGCGGCGACGAATTTGCCGTAGGCCTGTTCGACATCGGCCAGCATTTCGAAGCGAGCATGGTGGCGCAAAAGCTGCTGGCCACGCTCAACAGCCCGATCATCATCGACGGCCACGACCTGCGCGTGGGCGGCAGCGTCGGCATCAGCGTGTATCCGCAAGACGGCGACGATGCCGAAACCCTGCTGCGCCTGGCCGACATCGCCATGTACCGCGCCAAGCAGGAAGGCGGCATGGGCAACGATGGCGACCACGTGGCCTTCTACAGCCAGGACATGAACCAGGGCATGCAGGAACGCATGCGCATCGAAACCGGCCTGCGCGCAGCGCTCGGCAATGGCGAACTGCTGCTGCACTACCAGCCCAAGTTCTGCATCGAAAACGGCAAGATCATCGGCGCCGAAGCGCTGGTGCGCTGGCGCCACCCGGTGCGCGGCCTGGTGCCGCCCTCCGAATTCATCCCGCTGGCCGAAGCGACCGGCCTGGTGGTGCAAGTGGGGGAGTGGGTGCTGGAAGCGGCCTGCGCCCAGGCCAAGCAATGGAAAGACGCCGGCCTGCCGCCGATCCGGCTGGCGGTCAATGTCTCGGCCCGCGAATTCACGTCATCGTTGCCGGGCCGGGTGCAGGACACGCTGGACCGCTACGGCCTGGAGCCTACCTGGCTGGAACTGGAAATCACCGAAAGCACGCTGATGCACAACATCGACCGCGTGATCGGCATCATGGACCGCATCACCGCCATCGGCGTGACGCTCTCGCTCGACGACTTCGGCACCGGCTACTCGAGCCTGTCGTACCTGAAACGCTTCCCGATCGATACCCTGAAAATCGACCGGTCGTTCACCATCGGCCTGCCGAGCGACGCCAACGACTGCGCCATCGCCAACACCATCATCAGCATCGCCCAGCAGCTCAAGCACAAGGTGATCGCCGAAGGCGTGGAAACGGTGGAGCAACTGGCGTTCCTGAAAAACAGCGGCTGCGACGAAGTGCAGGGATATTTGTTTGCCAAGCCGCTGGAGGCCGACGCCTTCGAGCAGGCGCTGCGCGAGAACTGGGCGCCGGGCCACGCCACGCGCGCTGCCTGAACCGGCGTCGCGCTGACGGCGCTGCGCCACCGGGTCGGCAGCGCTGGCGACAGATAACCTTCTTGCGCGCCTTTCGTTACAGGTCCACTTTCATGCTCAGCTTGATCAGGCGCGGCGCACCGGCGGCCAGCCGGGTACCGGCGCCGGCCCAGTACTGCTTGTCGCCCAGGTTTTCCACGTTGACCTGCCACGTGGTCTGCCGGCCCATCACCTGGTTGACGTAACGTGCGCCAGCGCTGAACAGCGTCACGCCGCCCAGGAATGCCTGGTTCAAATCGTTGACCGGGCGCGCACTGTAGTAGTACGCGCCGCCGTTGGCCGACAGGCCGGGCACGGTATCGAACGCGTACGACAGGAAGGCGCTGGCCGTGCGCTTGGACGCATTTTCCGGCGCCTTGCCGTTGTATTCGGCCGTGGTGTGTTCGAACTGCGGGTTGAGCAGCTGGGCCGACGTCTGCCACGACAGCTGGCGCGTGAGCTTGCCCTGGGTGGAAATTTCCAGGCCCTGGTAATGCTGCTCGCCGTCAGCCACAAAGTAGTTGGCGGCGTTGGTGTAATAGCCGGGGCGGCTGATGTCGAACAGTGCGGCCGATACCAGCGTGCCGTTGGCAGCCAGCCAGCGCGTACCGAGTTCCTTCTGCTTGCTTACACCGGGCGCCATCTTGACGCTCTGGTTGACGGTGCCGGTAGGGCCGGTTTCGCCCTCTTCCAGGCCGCGCGCGGCAGACGCGTAGAACGACAGCTGCGGCGACAGTTTATAGATCAGCGACACCATCGGCGTGGTCTTGCTCACGTCGTAGTGGGTAGCGCCCTGGTCGCTCCGGTACGACGAGTGACGCAGGCCCAGCACGCTTTGCAATTGCGGCGAGAACTCGATGCGGTCGAGCGCATAGATGCCCTTGTCGCTTGTTTTCAGCGCAGCCGTGGTGGGCGTGGCGGGCCTGGCGCCGAACACCACGCTCGAGAGCGGAATCGTCACCGGGCTGTACAGGTTTTGCGACGCGATGGTGTAGTTGCTCTGGTAGATGGGATCCTGGGTTTTTTCAGTGCGGGCAACGCCCACCGTCAGCTCGTGCTTGAGCGGACCGGTCCTGAGATTACCCACCACCTCGGCGCGCAGCAGGTCGGACCCGGTGACGCTGTGCTGCATATTGCCGGTAATGCGGCCGGCGCCGGTGGCCAGTGCAGCCGCGTTATTCAACCGGAAAATCGGCAGCGTGCGGTCGCGCGCGGTTTGCGAGTGGCCGGCTTCCACGGTCACGGCCCAGCCGTCGGCCAGCGCATAGTCGGCGCGCAACTGGGCATTGTTGGTCGTGGCCTCGAAGCGGGCCCAGTCCGGGCCGATCAGCGCCTTCGGATCGACCGCGCGCGGCAGCGTGATCACGCCATTGACGGCGGCAGGCAGCGCCACGCCGGCCTGTTCGGTAACGCGGCGCTGGTCATGTTCGAGATCGGCCTTGAGCAGCAGGCGGTTGGTCACGCGCCAGTCCAGCGCGGCCGAGACGAACTTGCGATTGCCATTGCCCACGTCGCGCAGATACGAGCCCAGCGTGCCACCGGCAGCATTGATGCGCACGCCAAACTGCTGCTGATCGCCAAAGCGGCGGCCCACATCGGCATTGGCCACTGCCGTGCCGTTCTGGTCCACCGCCAGGCCCACGCTGGTCACTGGTGTGCCGCCCGCGCGCTTGGTGACAAAGTTGACCACGCCGGCCGGCGACGTAAAGCCGTAGTACAGGGCGGACGCGCCCTTGAGCACTTCCACGCGCTCCTTGTTTTCCATCGGCACCTGCGAGAAGTTCATGACGGGCATGGAGCCGTTCAAGCGGTAATTGGTGCGGTTTTCCACCGCGATGCCGCGAATGACCAGCTGGTCCCAGGTGTCACCGCCGTTTTGCTGGCGCGTGACGCCAGCGGTATTGCGCACCGCGTCGTACAAGCCGCCCATCGCCTGCAAATCGATCAGCTCGCGCGTGACCACGTTGACGGTGGAAGGCACGTCCATGATGTTCGAACCGCGAAAGCTGCCGGCTTCGGTGGTGGTCGGCAGCAAGCCGTCGGCGCGGGCGCCGGTGATCTGCACCGCCTGCAATACCTGCACGTCGTCCGGTTGCGCTTGCGCCACCGCGAAGCCGGGCAGGCAGGCCAGGGGCAGGGCGTAGGTGAGCAGGAAGTAGCGGGGGCGGCGGGTAGGTGTCATGGTTGTCTTGAGGAGAGCTAGGTCAGGTGCGCATGGTATAGAAAATGAGAACCATTCGCAATTGTGGCCGTTACGTAGGGTATGGGGTGGTTTCGGGGTGGTTTCGTCGCCAAAGCGGGACGAAATCTGTATAATGCCCCGCACTAGGAAGCGTGGCCGAGTGGTTGAAGGCAGCAGTCTTGAAAACTGCCGACGGTTTGCGCCGTTCGTGAGTTCGAATCTCACCGCTTCCGCCAACTCTCATAAAAAACCCTTTATAATCAAGGGTCTTTCTTTTTATGCTGGTCTAACTCCCCTATTCAAGATGTAGCTTGACCTCCAAAATTTGGAGGAGTTGCGGAAACCATTTCCGCAACTCATGTTCTGGTGCGGTATCATCAAGCATCAGGAGACCGAGGCGAGAATATGTCTAAAATACAAGATCAGTTGTCAAAAATGGCTTCAGCTAAGCAGTTTGAGCCATTCATCACGCATATCCGTTTCCCGAAATATAAAAATTTAGTTCCCGACACTCGAATTGAATTTTCGCACCCTATAACTGTATTAGTTGGCGCGAACGGAACAAACAAAAGTTCTATCTTGCGCGCGCTATACGGCGTTCCCGATCACTCCAACTTAGGAGCTCTATGGTTCTCAACTTCCATCGATCCAATTGAGGAGGGTGAAGGGGAACGTAATTGTTTCATATATGGGCACTTCAACGAAGACGCAAAAAGAGTGACGGAATATCTAAAGATAAGGATCAAGAAGGATAATGATCCTGATTACTGGGAACCGTCACGTCCGTTGGCTAAGTACAATATGGAGATGGTTCCCCGTGCCGGTGCCAGGCCTCCGGGAGCACGGGGGACACGGTGGAATCCAATTAAAAAAGGGATGACTTACGTTGACTTTCGATCATCATTAAGTGCTTTTGATAAATTCTTCTATCACGGTGAACTGCGTGATAAGAGTAATTCGCTCAAGGGCAAGAAGGAGCTCATACGATCGCGGGCTCCTCACCTTAAGCGCGCAGCAGATAGTGGTGATAAATTTATCCAATGGCATGCGAAAGAACGCATTGTGAATGGCGAAAATTATCTTTTGGAAGCTGCGGAGCTCAGCGCCGTCTCTGAGATACTAGGGCGTCAATACAGCGAAATCAGACTTCTGAGGCATAGGTTTTATAATAATGACGGATACACTGCTCGGATGCGTACTGCGGATTTCAGTTATACGGAAGCTTTCGCGGGCAGCGGTGAATTCTCGATAATTAAACTCGTTACTACGGTGATGAGATGTGCGCCTTGTTCCCTTATTTTGCTTGATGAGCCTGAGGTCTCATTGCACCCAGGCGCGCAAGAAAGACTTATGGATTTTCTCGGGCAGGAGACAAAAATACATAAGCATCAAATTATCATTTCGACGCATTCACCGGCGCTTGTTCAGACACTCCCACCTGAAGCTATAAAGGTGCTGGCAATGGATCCGGCCACTGGAAAAATTGGCGTTGTACGCCAAGATGCTTTGCCTGAGGAAGCGTTTTTCCACCTAGGCGCTCCAGTTTTAGGAAAAGTGCGCGTAGTCGTCGAAGACCGATTGGCAAAAGCAATAGTTGAGAAAAGCCTGCGGGCACGTGGACAAGCGATTTTTAACTTGTTCGATATCGTATACTATCCAGGTGGGTGCAAGACGCTCTGGGCATTTTACATACCGATATTTGCAGCGGAAAACCGTGATGATATCGTAGTTTTTTTGGACGGAGACCAGAAACCTTCCGAAGAGAATGAATTTCCTCTCCCAGATACCATTGCGCGCGCGGATGAAAATAAGTTGGACTCCATTATTAAGGCCGCCACGGGTGTGAAAGTCATTTTTCCTGTCGATGGAAATGATGGCGGGGGGAATAATGAGCAACGTGTTCATGCTCAGCGCCAGTTTATTACGTGGTCAAAATCTCGCGTAGGGTTTATGCCCGACACTACTCCTGAACGGTTTGTATGGGAGAGGGCTCCCGAAATTTCGAAGCGCGGTATTCAGGGTGATGATTACAAAAAGAATTTTGCTTCGCTCGCACGTATGGAACTTGGATTAGCCGATTTCGAGGAAGTTACAGGCGACAACATTTTGTACACCCAGCGTCGATTGTTATCCCTCATTGACGATGCTGAAGTTGGGTTAGTACAATTGCGGGAAGAATTACATAGTTTTGTCCAGTAGATTGGGTTCAATGTGATCAAAGTTTTCGATTTTTTTTCGGGTTGTGGAGGAACCAGCTCGGGCTTTAGTCAAGCCGGAATGGAGGTGGTTATGGGGCTCGATATCGACTCCGACGCCGCAGATTCGTTCCGAGCAAATTTTCCTACAGCGAGTTTTTTTTTAAACGATATCCGCGAGCTGGATGCCGATGTGCTGGCACCAATTATTGGCGAGCGTGAGTCTCCACTTCTCTTCTGTGGCTGTGCGCCTTGCCAACCATTTTCGAAGCAAAATCAGCACCAAGATAAGAAAGATCCGCGTCGTGACTTATTGAGCGAATTTTCCCGGTTTGTTGAGCGCTGGCTACCGGAGTACGTATTTATCGAAAACGTTCCCGGTTTGCAAAAAATAAAGGGAAACAACGGTCCTTTTCGAAAATTTGTTCGCTTGCTATCTGACCTAGGATACTCACAAGCCTCGGATATTATTTCAGCGATGTCCTATGGAGTTCCACAAACTAGGAAAAGACTTGTACTACTCGCTCAGCGACACGGTTCAGCCTCCCTTCCACCTATTACCCACGGTACAAATGGGCGGCCCCATGCAACCGTGCGTGATGCAATCGGGCATTTACCACCACTTCAGGCGGGTGCGACTCATCCAACAGATCCACATCATCAAGCTGCGGCTCTGTCAGACATGAATTTTTTGCGAATCTCTCATACTCCAGAAGGTGGAGGGAGAGAATCTTGGCCCGACGAGCTTCGGCTCGAATGTCATCGCGATCACGACGGGCATTCGGATGTTTACGGACGCCTTGCTTGGGATAAACTGGCATCGGGCTTGACTACTCGATGCATAAGCTATTCGAACGGAAGATTTGGGCATCCTGAGCAGAATAGAGCACTTAGCGTTCGTGAAACGGCATTGATTCAGACATTCCCACCTGGGTATCATTTTTCAGGAAATTTGGCTTCCCGAGCGCGTCAGATTGGTAACGCCGTCCCGCCAGCGATGGCGTTGGCAGTCGCTCGCCACATTTTGTCGGGAGTTGTTCCATGAGGGAAATTATTTACATAATCGGCATGGTTGGTTGTTCATCTCGTTGGGTTCACCTTTTCGCCCACCCGACGATAGATACGTTTGGTTATTGAAGTGTTTGTGTGACCGAGCAGCTTACTCGCGTCGTCGAGGCTTTCAATTTCGCTAGCGGCTTTTGGTCTTATATCGCGGAACTGGAAGGCTTTAATGCGTTGGGCGAGGTCCAGAGCGCCGGCCGTTTCAGCCTCTGCGGATGCCGTTGCGCGTGCCTTCTCAAACCTGTCGCGCAGCATCTTCGCGGTGAGGTGCGTGCCGTTTGACGTACACACCAAGTGGCCGCTCATGCACTGTACTGGCCGGCCCTTCAACCGTTCGATGAACAGCCCGAGATCGGTGAGCCCGGCGGCATTTCGAAGTTGGATGCGCAGCTTCTGGCCGCGTTTGCCTTGTGTCACCATCAACTCGTCACCGCGCACGTGCTCCTTGCCCATCTTGATGACGTCAGCTGGCCGCTGGCCGGTCAGGTAGTTCAGGTCCATCGCATCTTGCAACTCGATCACGCCGGCATCGTAGACGGCATTCCATACGTCGGCCTCTGCATAATAGTCGCGAGGAACCTCTTTGTTTTTGCGAACCCCGGTACATGGGTTTTCGTTGGTCGTGTAGCCCCATTCCCTAGCCAGATTGTAGATCGCCGACAGCACAGCGATCTCGCGATTCGCGCGGACCTTAGCGGTACGCGCGTCCCGGTACCGGGCGATATCGGACGGCTTGATGGCGCTGATAGGGGCGGTGGCGAAGGCGCCGCGCAGCTGCCTTATGCACTTCATATACTCCGCCTGCGTGCGGACCCCGAGCCCGGGTAGCACCTGCTTGACGTACTGATCGATCGCATACCCCACCAGCGTAGCATCAGCCGGCGGCGGCGTGCCCTCAAGCTCGGCCCACTTGCGCTTCGCCGCCTGCAGGTCGGTGCCGAGCGGAATCTCTTGGCGCTCGCCCGTTGCGCTGCGGCCGTTGTAGTAGTAGCCGACCCATACCTTGCCCGACGCCAGCTTACGGCGCCGTGCCAGCATGCGAGGGGGGAGTTTCATTCCTGTTGTCTTAGGACGCATCGCTTATCGAACCTTCGAGACGTCGAGCTGCCAGCCTTCAGCCGCGCTGGCCAGCGTCGAGGGATTGATGCCGGACAGTCGCATGCGGGCGTACAGCCGTCCAACCACAGGCGTGCCGGCGCGGTTCTTAAAAAACACCCAGCGGTTACTCGTAAGCCAGTCGACCTGGTCGTTCTTTCGCGCGCAGCCTGAGATCTCGCCGAGTTCGTCCGGAGACAGGGTCTCCGATTGAATTGGCACTTCGAATATTGCTGTCATAGTGAGCTTTCTATTCCTTAATCTGAGCGAAGTTGACGTGACGGTGGGCGGTGTGGGCGAAGCGCAGTTCGGGGCCCTGAATGGCGTACATGAAGGGGCGCAGCTTCCCGGCATTCAGCTGTTCAACTGCAGCAATAAGGTTGTCCAATTTGACCAGTGGGATTGCTATCATTTCGGTCGAGTTCGTGGTGCTATTTTTCACTTCATTCATCGTGTTCTCCAGCGCCGCGCGGCGCATCGTTTCAAGTAACTTCCGGCGCCAGCGATACCGCGTCAGGCGCCAATGGCTCAGGGCTTCCGGCTAGGTACACGGTGGTGTCCACGGTGCCGCCGGAAAGGCTGTACGTGATCGTGTGGATGAAGCCCTTGCGATCGTTGTGCATGACCGGGTGGCAGGTCTGCAACGCATGCAGCAGCACCCGGTTGTGGCGTGCGGCTGCCTCGAGCTTGCTGCGCGCCACGCTGGGCGCGTCGTCGTGGGTGCCCATGGCCTACTTCCAGTTGTAGATGACGAAGGTCACCAAGGCTGCGTAGTAGACCAGTTCGACGGTGATCTTGGCGCGTCGGCTCATAGCGTCAACGGCAGCGCGTAGGCCGATTCCGGGCTATCTAGTTTGATATGTAGAACCGCGCTCATGATCAAATTGCCTTGTCATGTAGAGTTGAACATTTAGTTGCCAAGTCATACAGCCATTTCGCGAATGCTGGAGGCGTATGCTCCCGCTCAGCTTTGGTTATATGCGGTCGGCTGGCCGTTCGTTTTCGGCTTTGGACCACATGGGTTGGCTCGCCCAGAACAAGTGGCATTGCTGGTATCTGGCTTGGCTCACATCCGACGATGTACAGTAAAGTGGATTTTTCAGCTTTATGTCCCCACCAGTTTTGATGCACTGGGAGTGTCCAGCCACCCCATTCATCGCGCTCACCAGGAGGCGGGAGTCCGGCCGCTGGCCAGAGTGTCGAGGCATTCGGATGCTCAAGAACACCGCCGAATCGCCGCACTTGGTCTACCGCCCAAAGCGCCAATTCCTTTTCACCTGGTCGTGGATTGGCGAAGTGGCGAAGTCGACCCCAAGCTCGGCATGGAGGGTGCGCAACGACAGGTACGCCGCCGGGCCACCGGCGGGCATCACGCTCAATGTCCCAAACGTCGCAACCATCCAAATCTTTATAATTGCTATCGCACCTCGCAAACAAGACAGCTACATTGGGCCCGCGAAATTCGGGTTTTTGAACCTGTTCAGCCATGGTTGCCTCCACCATTATTCTGGATAGCCAAATGCCGCCACGGCCTCGGCCGGCGCGTGTGCGTGCAGCGTGATATGAACTGCCCCGGCGCGCTGATCTTCCATAATGCCGTGCGCTGCCAGCCGTTCCTTGGTGCTCAGATTCCGCCACTTCGATACGGCGTGGTCACCGAACCAGATCACTTGCGGCCCGTCAGCCTGGGATGGGCCAAACGAGAAACCACGATCACGCAGCCATTTGTCGGCGGCACGCTGCGCGCCGAAGTCATCACCGGCGACCGCCTGGAAAATTTTCACGTTGGGGCTCATGCTTTTGCCTCCCCGCCCAGCGCCTCAACCACGTCCGCCAGCATCTTCGCCAGCTCGGCGGTCATCAGCATCATGTCGCTGTCAAAGCGCTCGTCGTCGTTACAGGTGCTCGACTCTTTTTCCTGCAGTACGTCCAGCGGCTTCACCGACTTGATCGCCAGCGTCTCGTCCAGCACGAACGACACCTTGCTATCCCACGTCAGCGCCAGGCGCGTGCACTGCTTGCCCGCGTCAATGTGGCGGCCCACGTCGGCGGCTTCGAGGGTGTGGCGTTTGTACGCCACCTGCGCTTTGCTCTCGCCGGCCGCGCGCAGTGTCGCGTCCATGTCCACCGTGAAGCCCGCCGGCGCTTCGTCAGCCTGGAGCCACGAGGTCATCACGGCCACGGGGGAGCGCTGCACGCGCAGGCTTTCCACTGGCAGCTTGTCCACGGCCGTGAGCAGCAGCTTGAGCACGTCGTCGGCGCGGCTCGGCGAGGACGTGTCCACCACCAGCCAACCGTTCACCGGATCGATCCACACCCATGTGCTGGTCTTCGTCGAGAACGCGCGCGGCAGCAGCTCGTCGGCCACGCGTTCCTTCAAGTCCTTCATGGCCTTCTTGCCGGGTGCGAAGCCCTGCGCTTCTTCCATGTCGGCAGCACGCGCCTTCGCTACCTGATTGATCACGCTGGCCGGCAGCAGCTTCTTCTCGGTCGCCAGCACGAGCAGGAACTGGCGGTTGACGACGTGCACCAGATCGCTGCCGGGGCGCGGCTGGTCCCAGCCCTGGCGCAGCAGTTCGTTGTTGGCGGCCGGCACGTAGGAGTGGGGCACCAGCGCAGCGTTGAGCTGGTCGGCGGTGAATGCCCAGGGGGCGGGCAGGCGGTACACCTGCAAGTTTTTGAACCAGGACATTCCGTCTCCTACGTGGTGGTGTTGAGCAGTCGTTCCATGCGCGCGGCGGCGACCGCCTCGACGTGCAGGGCGGCCGACAATTCGCGATCGAGCCGGGCGGTGCGCTGGGTGCTACGGCGGTAGGCGCGCGCCGCGGCGCGGATGTTCCGTGTGGTGGTGAATCCGGTGAAGAGGCGCTTCATGGTTTGACCATCGCGGTAACGCCCAGCGCGCCGGCGGTGTACGCGGCGTCGAGCAGCTGGCCGAGGTCACCGGTTTCCATGTAGGTTCGTTTGCCGTCAGCGGTACGCTCAGTGATGAGGTAGGTCATGCGGCACCTGCTGCGGCAGATTGGGCAGGCTGGACGATGGCGAAGATGGCGGCGCCAAGGGCCGCGTCTCCGGCGCCACGAACGGCGCCAGCCAGGCAGGCGACGAAGCAGTGAGCGCGAACCATGCTGCGGTCGTCCGTGGCCGATTCGCCAAACATCGAGAGCGCAGTTTTGAGGGCACCGACGTAGTCAGGCTGCTCGTTGGTTTCGGAGTAGGGTGGTGGTGCTGAGGTTGCGGCGGTTGCGGTGTGCATCTATTCCTCCATCGGTGTGTTGATGAGGAAAGATTAAGGCAGCTTTACATCAAAGTCAAGTAAACTTAATTATTTTGTTTGTTTCGAGTGACATTTGGAGAGATTCTTAGAAGCTGCCGACAGTACACTCATGTGTTAATAAATTACAAAAAGGATGGTTGTATGGCAATGACGGTTTGCGGCGAGTGCGCAAGGGAAGGGAGCGATAAAGCTGCGGCTTGCCCGCACTGCGGTGCTAAAAAACCCAAAGCAAAGACGTGGCTCTACTTGCTGCTTGGGGTGCCAGCGGTGTTGATCGCATTCGTCTCGGTGGTTGGTTCTAAACCGGAGGTTCAGGCTCGGAGCCAGGATCAGAGGGCGATTGATATGTGCTGGGAAGATCAGGGCAAGAAATCACACGATCCCGGCACTGCGCGCTTTATCGCCGGGGCGTGTGAAAAAATGGAGGAGAACTACACTGCAAAACATGGTCGACGACCTTAAAAGTGCTCGCCTTCGCGCCGAACGATTCGGCCGATAATTATGCACTCAGTTCCCCTGCACTGGCGCCGGTAGAACCGGCGCTGGTCGGAATTATCCGACATCAACCACCACTGGCCGGCATCGCGAGAGAATCGCTTTACCACGGGCTCCCCGTCGTAATTCACCGCAAACACGCCGTTATCCGTGGGCCTCTTGTCCGCGAGATTGATCACGACGGTATCGCCCTCATAGAATGTGGGTTCCATGCTCTCGCCCTTGACCTGTATCGAAATCAGCTGTGAAGGTGTGTAGCCCCTACGATCTACCCATGTTTTAGAAAGTCCGATTGTCCCTCCGTCGGCCGTCTCTGGCTCGGCTTGGAACCCTGTCATGCCGGCCCTAAGTTTCAATCTTACGAACGGGATGCGATAGCTGTCGGAAGAATCATCTTCCATCGCGACCACGCGCTTAGCCCCGGGGAACATTTCCAAGACTGACTCTACCAGCAGGGCTGATCCTTCACCACGTTCTAGCCAGACAGCATCGACACCCAAGTAGTCGCCAACCCGTCTTGCTTGTTCAGCATTAATACCGTTGGCATCGGCGAACCAATAGCCAGCGGCCGTTGGTGAAACTCCAGCAGCTTTGGCGATCTGCGATTGCGTGATTTTTTTGAGGCCTGGTTCCAGCGACAACTTCCTGTCGATCGCCCACCGCAAACGCTCAGATAAAAGATTTGAATTCATTTAGCTAGCTTAACAAGCAAAGCATAAAGTTGGCTTTACTTTGAAGTGAAGTTGTCTTAATATTTGCCCATGGATACACGGACAACGATTAAACGACTGGGTGGCGGAGCGAAGGTAGCCGCCCTTTGTCAAGTAACGCCAGCAGCGGTCTCCCAGTGGATCGTAAATGGCATCCCTCCTGCGCGCTTGATGTACCTCAAGCTGGCACGGCCGGAAGCGTTTGACCCATCCGACCGTCCGACTGTGCCTACCCCCAAATAATTAACTAAATACAACTCGACGTGTCTCGTTACGTTCATATTATTTCCAATGGGAAATTGTTTTTCCATTGTCACGGAATATTTATTTAATTATTACATTGTTTTTTAGAAACTTCCTCATTTGTTTTTAGGTCAATACATGAACATCCGCGACGCCATCTACCAAACCGTTCACCGCGCCGCCGGCGGCGTCGAGGCCTTGGCCGTACGCATGGGGCTGCGCGTGCAGATTTTGCGTAATAAGGCCAATCCAAACAGCGCAACGAACTACCTCAGCCCGCTTGAGCTGGACGCACTCATGGAACTTACGGGCGACTACGCCGTGCTGCATGCGCTGGCTCAGAACCACGGGCACGTTTGCCTCCGCGTGGACGTCGAGTCGGCGCCGTCGGACATGGCGGTGCTGGAGCTGGTAGCGAAGGCGTGGAGTGCGAGCAGCGACGTTGGCGCCGAGGTGTACGCCACGCTGGCCGACGGCATCGTGGAGGCGCACGAGATCGAGCGCGTGAAGGCCAAGGTCTACCACACGACCAAGACCATGAACGAGCTGCTGGCCCGCCTCGAAGGCATGGCCGAGAAATGATTTACCCACCAGGAGACTACATGAGCAACGAATCCCTGCCGCTCGACCCGAGCCGGCTGCTGAACCACATCATGGCTCAGCTGAAATTGAAGAACGATGCCGCGCTGTCGCGCGTGCTGGAGGTGGCGCCGCCCGTTATCAGCAAGATCCGTCATCAGCGCCTGGCCATCGGCCCAGCACTGAAAATCCGCATCCTCGAAAAGATGGAAATCAGCGTCCACGAAATCAACTACCTGATCGGCAAGGCGGCAGCGTGATCGCGACCGATCAGCAAAAGGATGCTGCGCCACCGACCGCACATGACGTGCCGCCGATTGAACCGGGCCACGTCATGCCCCTGGCGCAGTACGAAGAGCTGGTCCGCAAAGCAGCGGGCCTGAAATAGGAAAGGCCCGCGTGGAGGCGGGCCTTAGGTAAAACGTTACGACAAGGACATTATCTCATGAAGTTACCACCACTGAATACCCGCCCACGCACCATTCTGATGGCGCTGCTGTCGGAGCCGGCCACCGTGTACCAGGGCATCGAGCGCCACGGCTACCTCGGCACCATCGAGGGCGTGATCCGCAACATCTACGAGCGCCTGGAGGTAGATGGATGCTTGGTCAAGACCGGCATGATCTACTCGGTATCGATTAAAGCCCGCGATGCACTGCAGCCTCGACCTGAAATCGAAGAGGGCGCGCCGACCGCGCCAGCGTTCCGTGGCAACTGGACTGGTCCAGCGCTAAGCGCGGCCAGTGCTCGCCGCACTGGTGCCGCATTTGGCACGCCCTGGGTGCGCTGATAGTGTCGCCCCTTACCCCACACGATTGCGACCTTCAGGACTTCCAGTTCATGCCGCTTGACGTTGGCCGCCTGCGCGATTCCGACTTGGCTGCGGACGAAACACCGGAGGCGTGTTGGGCCGCAGTCCTGCTCTGGTCCGCCTCGTGGCACCAAGTGCCGGCCGCTTCCATTCCCGATAACGACGTCTGGATCGCCAAGCAGGCTGGCTACGCCCAGCGCGGCAAGATCGATAAGGAATGGGCGCGCGTTCGCACCGGCGCGCTGCGCGGCTGGATCAAATGCGATGACGGCCGCCTGTACCACCCTGTGGTGGCCGAGAAGGCGATGGAGGCGTGGCGGGCGAAGTTGGCCCAGCGCTGGCGCAGCGAGTGCGGCCGCATCAAGAAGCACAACCAGCGCCACAAGGACGCCAACGTACCAATGCCGGACTTCGATACCTGGCTGTCTCAAGGTCGTCCCGTTGGACACCCTTTACCTGTCCCCGGGGACAATTCGGGACACGGTGGGGACAAGGCAGGGGACACGGGGTCCAAGAGACAGGGAGAGGTACAGGGACAGGGACAGGGAGACCTTAAGTTAACCGTTCCTGACGGAACGGGCGCTGACGCGCCGCCTGCAGGCCTCACGTCCAGCGACGCGGTCTTCCAGATCGCCGTCCCTTGGCTGGTCGAGCGCGGCATGGCCGACAGGGCTGCGCGTTCGTTGCTGGGCGCGGCCCGGAAGCAACTGGGCGACGATGGTGCCTGGGCCTTGGCTTCGGAATGCATGCGTGCCGCGCCACTCGAGCCAGCATCCTGGCTTGCCGCCGCGCTCAATGCGCGCATAGGCAGCGTGAAGAGCAAGGGCGGCGCTTCCGAGAAATTCGCAGTCGCTGGCGCCGACCACGGCAGCAGCCGCGCCGCAATGGATGCAGCGATGGCGCGCCGGGGCATCGTGGTTGCTGACGACGAAACAATTCCGCTTTAGGAGCAATGATGGAAACTGCATCGAAAATGGCCGGCATGGCCGCAACCCTTGCGATGTTGCGCGAGGTTCCAGGGAACTGCGAGAAGCACGGCCCGAGTGTCGCGCTCTTGCCGAAAAACCCGCGCTCCGGTCGCACCGAGTGGTTTTGTGCTGCTTGCGCCGAGGAAAAGCGGAGCGCTGAGGACATGGCAACGTGGCTGAGGGAGCGCGCCGAGACCCTCAACCGCATCGCCGGTTTGCCACCACGTTACCGGGGCAAGGCATTTGAAGCATCGACCCACGAGCAGAAACAGGTGCGCGCCACGGCACGTGCTTTCCGGGATGCGATCACATCGGAAAAGCGCTGGGCGGTGCTGACGCTGGTCGGCACCACCGGGACCGGCAAAACGCTGCTTGCGTGCGAGCTGGCGCAGTCGCTGATCGACAAGTGCTCCATGTCCGTCCGCTACTGCACGGCGAGCCAGATGATTTCGGAAATCCAGGCTACGTACGGCCGCGACGGCAAGTCGGAGGAACAGGAACTCATGCGGCTGACCCAGTACGATCTGCTCGTACTGGACGAGATTGATGCAATCCGCTCGACGGAAAATTCAACCCTGCTGCTGACCGAGGTCATCAACCGGCGGTATAACGCGGAGCGGCCCGTGGTGGTGATCAGCAACCAGCCCATCAACAAGTTGGCGAACTACGTTGGCGATCGCGTGCACAGCCGTTTGAAGGAAAATTCGCTGGTGTGCGCCCACGACTGGGCCGACGCGCGGGTGGCGGCGTGACGCGGCCGTCTCGCTCGGCCCTCAACCGGCAGCTGGCCGAGCTGCTCGGCTGGACCAACATCGAGCCAGCCGGTTTTTCGCTGATGGGCACACCGCCGTGGTGGACCGGCAACAGCCGGGGCCAAGCGATGGTGCCGGACTGGGAGGGGAGCTGGTCGGCTTGCGGCCCGCTGATGGTGCGCCACAACTGCTACCCAAGCGACGACTGCGATGATGATCGGTTCCTGCACGTCGAATTCAGCGAGCACCCAGGCGGCGAGAAAAACTTCGGCGTGATCGTGCGCACCACCGAATACGCATCGAGAAACGAGGCCGCGCGCGTGCTCGTGGTGCTGGCGGTGATCGCGCAAATGAAGCGTGCGGCAGGCGAAGAGTGGCGCCGCCACCTGGCGGTTGCCAATCGATGAGCGCTGAGGTTTTCAAGGTTGGCAGTATCTGGCACTACCGTTTTCAGGTCCGCCCTTTCAAACGCGTCCAGCGCAGTACGCGCATGCGCGACAGAAAGCGCGCCACCGTCGTGGCCGAGCGCGCCTACACCGATGCCGTCACGCGCGCGAATGGCGGCAACCCCATCCCGACGCTGGCCCAACTGCTGGCGGACTGGCTTGAGCTGCGCGCGGCGATCTCGAGCGCCCACCACGTCCGCAGCGTCAAGACGTTCAACCGGTTGCACCTGTACGGCCTGGGCGAGAAGCTGATTAGCGAGCTCGACACCACCACGGTGGAGCGCGCCCGCGCCGCGCACCTGGCGGGCCGCAGCTACTCCACGGCCAACCACTGGCTGCGCATCCTCAAACTGCTGGTGAACTGGGCCGTCAAGCGCGGCATCCTCGCTCGTCTGCCGTGGGACGTGGCAATGCTGAGCGTGCAGAAGCGGCCGCGCGTGTTGCTGCCGCTGGCTGACGTCCACGCCTGGTTCGAGGCGATCGACCGGACGGTGGCCCGCGCGCCGGCGTTGAGCACCGCAGCCCGCCTGATGCTGTGGCTTGGCCTGCGCGAATCGGAGGCGATTACCGCACGCTGGGAGTGGTTTGACTGGGAGCGGGCGACCTACACGCCGGGCGTGACGAAGGGGCGCGAGGCGGACCCGCTACGCGTACTGCCCGAGCTGGCGGCTTATCTGGCGCCGCTGCGGGCCACCGAGGGGCTGCTGCTGTGCCGTCCTGATGGGACGCCATACGGCCCGGGCTTTATGCGCGCGGCTATCCAGTCGGCCAACTCCGTTTGCAAGATCAAGGGCATCACGCCACACCGGCTGCGCGGCACGATCGCCACGTGGTTGTCCGAGAGCGGCACGCCCGCCCAAGACGTCCAGGCCTTCCTGCGCCACAAGGACATTCGAACGACGATGGTCTACCTCGAACGGAACATGGACCGCGTGAGCGCCGCGCAAGGAAGAATCGCTGAAAAGGCGGGTTTAACACGGCGAGAAAATGGCGAACAACTTTGAAGAACACCTTATAGAACCTAATCCTCATGATTATTGAGGATCATCAGCAACAAACCAGCCCGGCGACGCAAAAAGCCGGGCGAAACAACCGAACTACCGTCCAAAACGAGGGGAATACCATGCTGCAGCGAGTGAAGAAACACGACATCAAAATCGATACCTGGGCGCGGCCCGACCCGCTGGAGTATTGCCTGGCCGTGTGGAAGGATTGGATGGCCAGCACAGGCCAACGTAATCTGGGCGCACGCATTATGGGCGGCCTGGCTGGCGAAGCTGATGGACATGGGCAGGACCTGCACGAAGCACAGCACAGCCACGACATGCAGATCGCAGCTGCTACCGACGCGATGATTGACAGCCTCGACCGGATCCACGTGTGGGCAATCTACGCGAGTTGCAGTATTGCCACGGCGTGGCGTTTTCCAAATGCCGACTTGATCACGACGGCGGCAGATGCGCGGCACGCCCTGGTGGTCAAGCTGAAAAAAAACGAGTGCACGAGGAATCTTTTCTGATATAGTGCATGCACACGGGGATCTGTTCGCCCGGAAATATTGAAGCCTGCCACCTCACGGTCGCGGGCTTTTTTGTTTTTCGAATTTAATAACCGGGCAGTCTTGGAACTAAATACTCCACGGCATCCGCGTTGAAGTACAGCGGCCCACCGTTCGGCCGATCCATGCGGTAGTTTTCGCTCCCCAGCACGGTCAACTGTCCTATTTGCTCCTTACCACTTTTGAAAAAGACAGCCCAGTAAAACGCGTCGGAGCCCTCTCTGTGCTCTTTAAACACTTGTTGCCGTGCTGCATCCACTATATTTGTCATTTGTAACTCCTAGTGATTTTTCTGGAGTTGCAATCTTACCAGTATATCTATATGTCCCCACGTCATTACAGTGACCTCTTGCATCGAGCAGTGTTGCAAGGCGATACCGTCTGTTTAAGTCTGCTGGTCAGTCAACTCGTTGATGCTGAACGCGCCCGGGAAATTCTCCGTGCAAAGGGATACGGGACCTATGGGATGGGGGCAAGCGCCACAGCAGCCGTAGTGCCGAGCTCGCCGCGAAAGGACTGATTTTTGAAGCGCTTGCAGACTTTCCATTCATCGCTGTCCACCCTGCCTTCGCAACTGAACACCGTCACGGCTGGCAGCTGGCGTAGCGACAAGCAGAGCAGCACGGCGCGAGGTTACGGATACAAATGGCAGCAGGCGCGCCTCGGGTATCTCGCGGCGCATCCTTACTGCGTTTATTGCCTGCGCGAGGCGGGCATCAGCTACGACCAAGAGGCGGCCACGATCGGGATGCAGTGCATGAAGGCAGGCATCGGCTCACCGTTTGCTACCGTAGTCGATCACCGAGTCCCGCATCGTGGTGACATGAAGCTGTTCTGGAATAAATCGAATTGGCAGGCGCTGTGCGCAACGCACCACAGCCGCGACAAGCAGCGCGAAGAATCGAATGGCATGTGAGTCCGGCGCGGTCGCGTTCAGGGCGCCACGGGGCTGTGGATGGGAGGGGGAGGGTTCAAAGTCTGGCCGCCCCTCGGTCTAGACCGCATGGTACCTCACGCGCAGAAAATTTCCCCCCTGGAGGTGGGGTGTTAATGGAATTAACAGGCAAGCACAGGGCTTTCGCCGACGCTGTACTTGCCGGGAAGTCCAACAAGGATGCCGCAATTGCAGCGGGGTATAGCGGGAAGACTGCCGGGCCGGCCGGATCGAGGCTGGCGAAGCATCCTGCCGTGGCCGCGTTCATCGAGAAGTATTCGAAAAAAGATGCGCCACCACCACCCCCGCCGCCGGCAGAACCGGAGCGGCCGAAGTTCGATATCGCTGCGGCGCTCACGTTCTCCGACCCGATGCTGTTTCTCAAGGCTGCCATGAACGACCCGGCAGCCGCGCCAAAACTGCGGGTTGAGGCAGCGAAGGCGCTGTTGCCCTTTGTGCATACGCGGAAAGGCGAGGGCGGTAAAAAGGAGCAACAACAAGCTGATGCGGAAAAAGCCGCGTCCCGATTCGCCCGACCTGCGCCCCCAAAGCTGGCAGCAGCCGGCGGTAAGAAAGTGAACTGATGAAGTGGACTACGGCATGCCCTGACTGGGGGAAGCGGCTGGTGGAGGGGCGAAGCATCATCCCGCCACCGATTTTCCCCGATCAGGCCGAGGCGGCGCTGGCGATCTTCAAGCAGCTGCGCGTAGTCGATCTGCCAGGAAAGCCGACCTTTGGCGAATGCAGTGAGCAATGGGTGTTTGATTTCGTAGCCGCCATCTTCGGCGCGTATGACGCGGAGAGCGGCAACCAACTGATCCGCGAGTTCTACCTGCTGATCAGCAAAAAGAACACGAAGTCGACAATTGCGGCGGCAATCATGCTGACCGCGTTGCTGATGTGTTGGCGGGAGGAGGAAGAACACCTGATCCTGGCGCCCACGAAGGAGGTTGCCGACAACAGTTTCAAGCCGGCTGCCGCCATGGTGCGCGCCGACGATGAGCTGCTTGCGCTGCTTCACGTGCAGGACCATGTTCGCATCATCACTGATCGCACCACCCGTTCATCGCTCAAGGTGGTGGCGGCCGATACCGATACCGTCTCGGGCAAGAAGGCCGGACGTGTGCTGGTAGACGAGCACTGGCTGTTTGGCAAACGCGCCAACGCCAGCACGATGTTCCAGGAGGCCACCGGCGGCCAGGTCTCCCGGGACGAGGGCTGGGTAATCTACCTCACCACCCAAAGCGACGAACCGCCGGCGGGCGTGTTCAAAGAAAAGCTGCAGCAGTACCGCAATATCCGCGATGGCCGCGTCGATGATCGCAAAAAGTTAGGCGTGTTGTATGAGTTCCCCGATCACATGATCGAGTCGAAGGCATACCTCGAGCCCGCAAACTTCTATGTGACGAATCCGAACATCGGGCGCTCGGTGAATGCGGAGTGGTTGGCCGACACACTGCGGGACAACCAGGGGAAAACGGACGGCTCTTATCAGACGTTCCTGGCGAAACACCTGAATGTCGAAATCGGCCTGAACCTGCGGTCCGACCGCTGGGCCGGCGCGGACTTCTGGCTCGATGCCGGTGATGCTGCGCTGACGCTGGAAGCCCTGATGGCGCGCAGCGAAGTTGCCGTCATCGGTATCGACGGTGGCGGCCTGGACGACTTGCTGGGCTTGGCGGTCGTCGGGCGCGAACGTGACACGGGCCGGTGGCTGCATTGGGGCCACGCCTGGGCGCACGAGATCGTGCTAAAGCGCCGAGCCGAAATCGCCCCTCGGCTCCAGGATTTTAAGGCCGATGGCGATCTGACACTTGTCGAGCGCCCGGGCCGCGACGTCACCGAAGTGGCCGCCATTGCAGTCAGGTTGCGAGACGCGGGCTTGCTGCCCGAAAAGCACGGCATCGGCGTCGATGGCGCGGGTATCGGTGCGGTGATCAAGGAGCTGAGCGAGCACGACTTCTCGACGGAAGCCGGCGGCGACATTATCGCGATCGGGCAGGGCTGGCGTCTGAACGGGGCAATCAAGGACACCGAGCGCCTGGTCGCTGGCGAACAATTCGTTCATGGCGCCAGCGCGATGATGGCCTGGTGCGTCGGTAATGCCCGGGTCGAGCAGGGGCGCTCTGCGATCAGCATCAACAAACAGATATCGGGCACGGCCAAGATCGACCCGCTTATGGCGCTGTTCGACGCGGTGGTGCTGATGGGGCAAAACCCCGAATCGCGGTCGGCCCCTGAAATTTTCGTATTGGACTTTTAATGACCGGAATCTTGATGAACCTGGAAGCCGGCCGGCACGAGTCCCGTGTACTGGGCTCGTGGATTGCTGGTCGGGAGGGTGCCGCTGAGCGTATCGGAGTGGCTGCCTTGGGTGAAAATTCCAGTTCATCGCTCACCATGGGCGAGCTTACCAACCTGCTCGGCGCAGCCCACCGCTCTTCGTCGGGTTCCGCCGTGACAGCGGAAACCGGAATGAGGGTGTCGGCCGCCTACGGTTGCATGTCGCTGATCGCCGGCGCCATCGCCACTCTGCCGTTGGGCATCTTCGAGCGCAAGGGTAACGACCGCGACTCGGCCGATCATGAGTACTGGTGGATGCTCAATGAGCTGGCCAGCGATGGCTGGACGTCGGCCGCTGCCTGGGAGGCGATCATCTTGTCGAAGCTGTCGCATGGCGATGGTTTCGGCGAGTGGATTCGCCCGAGTTTTTACAGCAATCGAGTGAGCGGTTGGAAGCCGCTGCCGCGTCACACCGTGTCCCCGTTCAAAGACGGCGACGTGGTGCGGTACCGGATCAGTCCGGGGGATAGGCCAGCCTACGTGCTTGACCGAGCGGACATCATTCATCTGCCGAGCCTCGGATTCGATGGGCTGACCAGCCCGAGTCCGCTGACATACGCGGCGCTTGAAGCGATTGGTACCGCTCTGGCTGCCCAGGAATATACGGGCCGCTTTCTCGCCGGCGGCGGTAATTTTGACTACGCGCTCAGGACCGCGTCGAAGCTGGATAAGCCGCAACTGGAGCAGCTCAAGGCTTCGCTGATCGCCCGCGCGCAGAACGGTGGGCGCGGCCCGCTGATTTTGTCGGGCGGCCTGGAGCCGGCGCAGTTGAGCGTCAATTCTAAGGATGCCGAGATCCTCGCCACGCGCCTGTTCACGGTGGAAGAAATTTGCCGCATCTTCGGCGTGCCTCCGACAATGGTCGGCCACGGCGGCGCGGTCTCGAACTGGGGCACTGGTGTGGCGCAGCAGGGCATGGGTTTCGTGCGCTATACCCTGCAGCGGCACCTGACCCCCATTCAGCAAGAGCTGAACAGCAAGCTCTGGCCGGTGCGTCAGCGCTTCTTCGTGGAATACGTCACGGCAGCACTTGAGCGAGGCGACCTGAAGGCGCGCTACGACGCCTACCGAACGGCGCTGGGCCGCGCAGGCGAAATGCCGTTTATGGACACGGATGAAGTCCGGCGGCTGGAGAACATGCCCCCGAATGCAAAACTCAAAATGAATGGAGGCAAGAGTGCCGAACAGCCTGACCCAGCTCCTGGTGAGCAACAAGACGCGTCCTGACCGCCTGCCGCAATCGCGGATTGTCGCCGAGGGCGGCGAGACCACGATCTACATTTACGACTCCATCGTGGCCGACGAGGAAACGGCTTACTGGTGGGGTGGTGTTTCCGCCGAGGCGCTGGTACCCCAAATCCGCGAGATCAAGGCAGGCACCGTGCATTTGCGCATCAACAGCCCCGGCGGCGACGTGTTCGCCGCGCAGACCATCTGCCAAGCCATCCGCGACACCGGCGCCCGCGTGATCGCTCACATCGACGGTTACGCCGCCAGCGCGGCCACCGTCATCGCGACGGCTGCCGACGAGGTCGAGATCTCCGAGGGCGGCTTTTACATGATTCACAACGCCTGGACCTGGGCGATGGGCAACGCAGCCGACCTGACGGCCACCGTGACGCTGCTGTCGAAGATCGACAGCACCCTTGCCAAGCAGTACGCGGCCAAGAGTGGCATGTCGGTAGACGACATCAAGTCAGCGATGGATGCCGAGACCTGGTACACCGCCGACGAAGCGGTCGATGCCGGCCTGGTCGATCGCATCGCCGTCGGCAAGAAGGCTGAGGCGAGCTGGAACATGAGCGCATATGCTAAGGCGCCAAAGATCGAGGCCAAGGCTCCGCGCGTCGAGGACGTCGCCACCGAAGAACACCGTGAACGCCAGAAGCAGCGGATCGGCATGCTGGCCCGCATTACCAATAGCTGACGCTCTCGCGCCACTACCCAACCGCCTCCGGGCGGTTTTTTTTCGCCCATCCCGGCCGCGAGAGCGGACCACCACGAAAGGAAATTCATGTCGAAGCTCGCCCAACTGCGCGCCCAGCGCGACGCCGTCGCCAAAAAAGCGCACGACCTCAATAACAAGTATCCCGCTGACCAGCGCATGCCTGCCGCCGAGGCGCAGCAGCTCGACGCCATCCTCGCCGAGGTTGAAGGCATCGATGCCGAAATCGCGCGTGAGCAGCGTCTGGCTCAGCTGGCCGGCGACAACCCCGAAACCCAGCACCAGATCGCGCTGGCGGCCGCCACTCGCCCGGGTGGTGCGCAGACCGATGAAGGTGCGGCCCTGCGCGCCATGCTGACCGGCGGCCTGATGGCCCTGACGCAAGAGCAGCGCTCGGCCATGGCTGCGCGCGTCAATCCGGACATCCGTGCCGCCATGTCCACCACTACCGGCGCCGAGGGCGGCTACACCGTGGCTACTGAATTCAACAAGACGCTGTTCCAGGCGATGAAGGCTGCCTATGCGGTGCGCAGCGTCGCCAGCAACATTCAGACTGCGACCGGCGCGCAGATGCTATTTACGACCACCGACTCGACCAGCGAAGAAGGCGAGATCGTGGGCCAGAATCAGCCGGTTACCACCGGTGAAACCGTCTTTGGTCAAGCATCGATGGATGTCTACAAGTACTCCTCGAAGGCGATCGCGCTGCCGTTCGAGTTGATTCAGGACTCGATGTTCGGCATCGAGACCTACATCTCGAACCTGCTGCAGCTGCGCATCGGCCGCATCCACAACCGCCACCATACCGTTGGCACCAGCATTAACCAGCCGCGCGGCATCGTGAGCGCAGCGACCGCCGGCAAGGTTGGCGCCACCGGCCAGACCGTCACCGTCACCTACGACGACCTGGTTGACCTGGAGCACTCGGTGGATCCGTACTACCGCGCGGCTGGCAAGTGGATGATGCACGACGACACGCTCAAGGTGCTGCGCAAGCTGAAAGATGGCAATGGCCGTCCGATCTTCGTGCCCGGTTACGAGCAGGGCAACCCCGGCGGCGCACCGGACCGCCTGATGGGTCGCGAGATCGTCATCAACCAGCACATGCCGGTGATGGGCGCCAACGCCAAGTCGATTCTGTTCGGCGACTTCTCGAAATACCTGATCCGCGACGTGATGGACACCACGCTGTTCCGCATGACCGACAGCGCCTTCACCTTGAAGGGGCAGGTTGGCTTCGTTGCGTTCGCACGCTCCGGCGCCAACATGATCGATATCGGTGGCGCGATCAAGTACTACCAGAACTCGGCGACCTAAACCCAGGCGGCGGCTGCGGCCGCCGTCGTGACCACTCATAGTGAGAACGATATGGCAAAAATTATCAAAAACGATGATCAGGGCGGCGATCAAGCCGAAAAGGTGGGCGAGGTCGTTGCTGGCCGCGTGCTGGTGCATTGCTACTTGGGCGAGCCGGACGATGTAGTAGAGCTCGACGCTGAGCTGGCGCCGTCGTTGGCCGATCTGGTCGATACCACCCCAGCTGCAGTCGAATACGCCCTGTCCCTGAAAGCCTGATCATGACCATCCGCCTGCTGTGTGCTTATTCGATCTATCCTGTAAATGCCATCGTTACGCTTGATGCTGGGACCGAAGCTGGCCTGGTGGCTGCCAAGAGGGCATCGACGAACACCGCCGGCGGGACCGTGTTCGTCCCACCCGTGCAACCCAACCAGATCCGTGCCGCCAACCTGGTCTTTGACCCGGCCGGTAACGTGCTGGGCTTGGCTGGCCCCAACAATACGATCATCGCAATCGGTGGCTCTGCCGCTACCAAGCCGGGGCAGCCAGCCAAGCCCGTGCTGACTGCCATGGCGGGCGCCGTGAGCGTGGCGTGGGCGCCTAGCGTCGCCGGAAGCACCGCGACCACCAGCAACATCTGGACCGACATCAACGGCAACGTGACCCAGTTGACCACGAATCCGCAGATCATCACTGCTCCGGCCGGCACGCCGTACACCGGCACCGTGACTACGCTGAACGCACAAGGCGCAGGGCCAGCTTCGGTGCAGGCGGATATAGTGACGCCAACGGCCGCCCCGGCCACGCTGCGCACGTTCGAAACATTCGATGTCAACGGCAACAACACCAACACGTTCAACCGCGTAGCGGTAGCCGAACTGGGGCGCACCAGCCTGATCATCCGCAGTCCCGCCGGCAACACGGCGCAGATCGCGCTGGGTTACCGCGATGCGGACAACCTGAATAATCCCAATCCCGATTTCAGCGCGCCCGTCTTGATCAACCCCGGCGAGGAAATGTTTAGCGACAACGACCAGATGCAGTACTTCGCACGCCAGAACGCTGCTACCGCAGTGCCCGGCCAATATGTGGAAATCGAGAAAGTGATTACGCTATGACCCGCTCCGTCCGCGCAGCTACCGCTCGCGCCAATCTTCCGTACACGATGACCGGTGTCGAATACATCGCACCGGGCGCAGCCGTGATTGGCATCTCCAAGAACGGTGCACGATTCTACGGCTCGACGGGCAACATTCTCAAAATATGCCTCGACTTGGCCACGGCTGCTACGCCCACGTGGACCAACGTTCACGACTTCACTGCCGAAGGCGGCGCCAACCACACGGTGGGCGGCATTCACGAGATGTTCAACGGCGAGGTGTTGGTTCCCTGCACCAATGGCAGCGGGTTCTCGGCGTTGTACGTTTCGTCAGGCTGGGCCGCAAACCCTGCCACGGCCACGTGGACGAAGGTGCTGACCGCCACCAACGGTGTATTCAGTCCTCAATATTCGCTCAGCGACTTCTGCTCCGGCACCAACGGCGTCGTGTACTTGATCGACTCCAACTCAGCGCAAACGCTGGGCGGCGAGGCAAATGCGGCCACCGATGCAACGCGCGGCGGTTTCGGTATGCTCTCCACCGATTTCGGCAAAACCTGGACCAAGGTCTTCGACCTGGTGGCCTATGCTACCTCGCGGGGCTTTCCATATGCGGCCGGCCTGCACACCCACGGTAGCTGCTACGACGAGGTCGATGACCGCATCTACCAGATATACGGCGACAACACGGGGCAGGGAAAAGACGTGGCGGGTCTTGGCTTTGCGCAGGTCGTGTACAGCGATGACCGTGGCGCTACTTGGAACCGCCTACCCAATCCGTCAAAATTCGACACGAACGCGCCCGGCTCGGCAACCACCATACAATACATCGGCGTGGCGCCCCTGGAGACCTGCGTGCTGTTCAGTCCTGACGTCAACCAGCCTGCCGCTGCTGTGATGTACCCGCGCGCCGGGGACCGGCAATTGGGCGTAGCGCACATCAGCACAACGATCTACTACGGCGGTGTGAATGGCTACCTGCAGCGTACTGGCGTCGGCATCGACAAGCCGGTGTTCGTAGGCGGCACCGTTGTGCAGACTCAAACCGGCAGCCGCAAGGTCCAGATCCCGATGCTCCATCCAGGTCAATCTGCATGGTCACGCCTAGACTACGATATCCCGGTGCAGTCCCCCAACATTACTGGCTACGGGTTTGGCCGCGTGTTCGGCCCGTTCGCCAACGGCCGGATTGTTGCCACTTGTCGGCATAGCGTCGGCGGCTCCGGCAACACGTTGATGCGGGCAACGCTGGTCAACCCGACGTAAGGAGATCGGATGTCTCTCATCATCGAAACCGGCGCCGGCCTGCCGGATGCTGACAGCTATGCCAGTGTGGCGGTGCTGCCATGACTATGGTGCGCACCATCGCCCCCACCGTGCTGGCCGTGGACCTGGCGCTGATCAAGAAAAACATGGTTATCGACGGCGACTACATGGACGATATCGTCAAAGGGTGGGCGCGTGGCGTGATCGCGCAGCTCGAGCACGATATCGGACAATGCCTGATGGAGCAGACCTGGCGTGTGACACTGCCTGCGTTCACCAGCATGGTCCGATTGCCCCACCCTGCTATTAGCGTCAACTCGGTCAAATACATTGATGCCGACGGCATCGAGAAGACCATGGTCACGAATGATTATCGGTTGGAGGTTGAAGCCTACAGGTCCATCCTGCGGCCAGCGCGCGGCGCTGGCTGGCCGGCCACCTACGTTGATGCATTCGCCGATCCAGAGGATCAGCCACCGGCGGTGTTTGTTGAGGTGAAGTGCGGCTACGGCACGACCCCGGATGCTACGCCGGAAACCGCCCAGCTATTCATTCTCGCAAAGCTCGTCGAACAGTTCGATCCAATAACCCGGCTCGAACGCAACACCGTTCAATCCGACTACCTTAATGGGTTGGTCGATGATCTTAGGACCTACGCATGAGCCTCGCTGCCCGATTAAGCCGTAATCGAATCACGCTGCAGGTGCTCGCGTCTGGGCGGGATGGGGCTGGCCAGCCAATCGAGACGTGGGCAAACTTCGTCACTGATACGCCTGATGGCATGATCGGCGCCGAACTCCGCGACGTCTCCGGCCGCGAATTCGTGGCCGCCGGCGCCACGCAGAATGAGGTGCTTACCACGATCACTATCCGGTACCGCGCCGGCGTGCTGCCGAAGATGCGCGTGTTGCATGGCGCGGACATCTATGGCGTTGAGGCGGTGCTCGGGCAGGACCGGCGGACTTTGGCGCTGATGTGCTCGAGAGGCGTGGCGTGAGCTTCAGCATCGATCTGTCCCAGTTCACCGGCCTGCGGGAGGCTGTGAGCAAATTTGGCGACGCCATCAAGGATGAAGTGGCCATTGAGGGCGCCGCCAGTATGGCGCTGGTGATTTATGAAGACGCTCGCTCCAACGTGCCGGTATCCACCAAACCCCATTATTTCTACGGTCGAAACTCTAAAAGAACGGGCGTCCGATACCTCATCCAGCCTGGCACGTTGAAGGCAGCGATTTACCGGGTGTTCTCGCCTGAGCGATCGACCCCAACGTACAAGCTGTACCGCATCAGCTGGAACCACACAAAGGCGCCGCACGGTGCAATGGTGGAATTCGGCACCTCCCGCGCGCCAGCCCATCCGTTCATGCAGCCGGCACTCGCGCGGATGGATGATGCGATCACTGCTGGCAACGCCCGGATGGCGGCGAAGCTGGCGCAAATTAAAGGAAGGTCATGAATGTTGATGTGCAAATTAAATCCGTCCTGGCGTCCTTGGTGGGCGACCGGGTTTATCCGGACGTAGCTCCGGAAGGCACCCTGCGTCCATACCTCACTTATCAGCAGACAGGCGGGGATGCGTTGAACTATTTGGAAGGCGGGGTTCCTGGAAAGCGTAACGCCCGTATCCAGGTCAATGCATGGGCCGATACCCGGCTCGCGGCGTCCGAATTGAGCGAGCAGGCGGAGGATGCCCTTCGGCTGGCTGCGAGCTTGCAGGCTAAAGTACTTGGCGCCCGGGTGTCGATCTACGAAGAGGACACTAAGCTGCGCGGAGCACGTCAGGCCTTCTCGGTCTGGTACTGACATGGGGCCACATCCGATTTGCCTGGTCGGCAGTATGCTCCTGGTGGCGCCGATGCGTCCTGGGGCGCAAACGCTCGCTGCCTACGCCGCACTCGAATACACGCAGGTGCGCGGCTTAAAAGTGGTGGGTGAGCTGGGTAACCAGTACGGCACCGTGCCCCGCAACCATATTGGGCTGGTGCGACCCTATCAGGCAATGACCGGCGCGCTCGCCGAGTTGTCGCTGCAGGTCGAGCTGATCCGAATCGCGGATGCCGGGCAGGAGATCCTGCGCGCGGCTGTTGGCATTACGCCTGGCTACAGCTACTGCGCCCGTCGCCCTGACGGCTCGGAACTGTACTTCTCAGGCGAAATTAATGCCTTGATGAACGGCGCTTTCGAGGCGAAATCGATAGCCGAGCAGCGCTGCACAATGGCGATCACCAGTAAGGTTTTCGAAACCAACTAAGCGATTTTTTAGTAGCTACAAGCCAGCCTGAACCGCTGGCTTTTTTTACGCCCGTATGGGCTCACAACATCGGTCCAGAGCGATCGGAAAGGAATTACCACCATGGCTGTCTCCCTCCCCAACGGCGCCAAACTGGCGCTCGCAGTTACTTACGGCGCAGCGATCGCCGTCACCGCCGCTTCGAATGCTGCGCCGGCTGTGCTGTCCGCCGCAGCGCATGGCCTCGTCAACGGCGACTACGTGGAAGTCAGTTCCAACTGGGGCAAGCTGAATAACCGCGTATTCCGCGTGACCACGTCGGCTGCAGGCACTTTCGAACTGGAAAGTACGGACACTACCGATCTGAAATTGTTCCCCGCCGGGCGCGCCAATATCAGTGTGCGCAAGATCGCAACGAAAGAGCAGATCACCCAGGTGATCTCCAGCACCAGTTCGGGCGGCGAAATGGCCTTCGCCGAAGTGAGCTTCCTGGAAGAGAGCGACAGCTTCCAGCTGCCAACGCAGGCCAGCGCGCAGTCGATCGCCTTGTCCCTGGCCGATGATCCTTCGCTGCCTGGCTACAAGGCCGTCAAGGCTGCCGCTGATGCCCGCGCGATTCGCGCGCTGATCTGCACGTTGCCAACTGGCTCCGAGATCATCTACAACGCCTACGTGTCGCTGAACGAAACGCCGACCCTGACCAAAAACGAAGTGATGGCCGTGACGGCGACCTTCAGCTTGCGCGCGCCGCCAGTCCGCTACTCCGCCTGATTCAGGCGCCAACCGCGTTACCCAGCCCGCCACTCGGCGGGTGTTTTATGCCCGCTCGGTCGCACCTTGTCGGGTCTTTTTCTTCCTATTGAAAGCACAAAATGGCAAAGCAAAAATTCAACCTGAACCCCAACCCGACCTTCAAAGCCAAAGTGGCGATTCCTGTCGCTGGCGGTAAGTCGGCCGACATCGAGTTCACCTTCAAGCATCGAAGCAAGGATGCGCTGAAAGATTTCATCGACGAAATGAAGGAAAAGGAAGATTTGGAGCTGCTCCAGGATCTGGTCACTGGCTGGGACATCGATGACCCGTTCGATGCCGAATCCCTGGAAAAGCTGGTTCAAAACTACCCCGGCTCGGCGCTCGCCATCTACCAGGCCTACATGGTTGAAATGTCGGGCGCTCGCGCAAAAAACTGATCGCCGTCGCCACGCGGATGTACGAGCGCGCCCCGGACGAAAAGGAACTGGCGGCGTTCGGCATGACCCTCGAGGACGTGGCGGCGGAGCCGGTCGATATCTGGCCCGAGCATGTACAGGCTTTCGAGCTGTTCAATTTCATGGGCACCCAGTGGCGCACCGGCATGTCAGGGCCGACAGGCCTCGACTACGGCGTCATGTACCGGAAGATGGACCGCATGAAGCTTTCCGAACAGGAATACGACCAGCTTGAGGCTGATGTAATGCTGATGGAGCGGACTGCTCTCGCATGCATCCACGAAAAAGAATGACTCTAGTGTGTTGATAATCCGCCACCGGTGAGGTGGCATTTTTATTGGGAAACCCCATGTCCGAAACTCTTGGCAGTGCAACAATCGAGGTAGGCGTTAACTCCGCCGGCGTCGAAGCGGGCATGAACCGCATCGACAGCTCGATTGCGCGCACTGGGCGGAACCTGGACAACCTGGGGGGGCGGGGTGCCGAAAACCTGAACCGCGTCGGCAGCGGTGCAGACGCGGCAGCGAGCCGCGTTGACGCCGCGACGCGCAACATCGCCGGTGCCGTCGAGCGCGCCAACGCTGCGCTGGTGGCCGGCAAGAAATCGAGCAGCGACTATTTCGAGGAACTGGCCCGCAGCCGCGGCGCCGACTTGCTGAAGCTGGCGCCCCTCATCGCGCAACTGCGCGAAACCGAAGCGGCTCAGGCGCGCGCTAAGGCTGCTACCGACGCTACCACTGCTGCGCAAGTTGCAGCAGCCGAGGCGGCCCGCACCCAGGCTACGGCTCTTCGCGAAGCCGCGCAAGCGCAAAACGTGCGGGAGAATTTTCTTGCCGGCTTGCGTGAACAAATCCAACTCTTTGGCAAGAGTGCCGACGAGGTCACACGGTACAGGGCAGCGCAAGCCGGCTTGGCCGGATCCGCCGAGCCGCTTATCCTTGAACTGCGCCAGCTTCGTGATGCCCACGAGGCCGCCAACGCCGCGCAGCAGCAGGCGGCCCAGCGCCGCGCTTCTGGTGACGCCATGCTGGCGAACCTGCGCGAGCAGATTGCCCTGCAGGGCAAGACCGTTGAAGAGGTGCTGCGCTATCGTGCGGCGCTCGCCGGCACCAGTGCCGATGCCGAGCCGCTAATTCAGCAACTCCAGCGCGTCAAGGCTGGGCAGGAAGCTGCCACCGAGGCCGCCCGGGCGCTGGCTGCTGCTCGGCAGCAGGCCGCCCAGACACAGGCCACCGGCGAGGCATTTCTCGCTAATCTCCGCGAGCAAGCGGCGCTGTACGGGAAGTCGGCGGAGGAGGTGCTGCGGTACCGTGCCGCCCAGCTTGGCCTGACCGGCATCGCCGCTCCGTTGCTGGCGCAACTGCAAAGCGTAAAGGCTGCGCAGGACGCGGTCACCGCATCAGCGCGCGCGACCGCCGAGGCGCAGCGCCAGGCCGCCCAGGTGCAGTCGGGCAAGGATTCGTTCGTGGCCAGCCTACAGCAGCAAGCCGCTGCCATCGGCAAGACCCGTGTCGAGCTGCTCGAGCTCCAGGCTGCCCAAATGGGCGTGACCGCGCAGTCTGCACCGTTCATCCAGCGGCTCCGTGAGGCCGAGCAGGGGCTGAACAACGCTGGCATGTCGGCGCGCGCCAACGCAGCCGCGCTGCGTGGCGTTCCCGCGCAATTCACCGACATCATCGTAAGCCTGCAAGGTGGCCAGGCACCGCTGACGGTGCTGCTGCAGCAAGGCGGCCAGTTGAAGGATATGTTCGGCGGCGCTGGCAACGCAGCTAAGGCCCTGGGCGGCTACGTCCTCGGCCTGATCAACCCGTACACCGTCGCGGCGGCCGCCGCTGTTGCTCTCGGCGTTGCGTACTACCAAGGGCAGGCCGAAGCCAAGGCGTTTGCCCTGTCGATCGCAATGACCGGCAATGTAGCCGGTGTGAGTGCTGGCCAGCTTGGGGACATGGCAAAGGCCGCATCCGAGGCCGCCGGAACTCAGGGCAAGAACGCCGAGGTACTCGCGCAACTAGTCGGTACCGGCAAGGTGGGCGCCGACCAGTTGGTGGCGGCGTCGGTCGCGGCAGTGCGGTCCCAAAAGTTCCTTGGCATCGAGGTCGAGAATACCGTCAAGGCATACGCGGACCTGGGCGCCGATCCGCTCAAGGCCACGCTCAAACTGAGCGAGCAATATGGCTACCTCACGCTGTCCACGTATCAGCAAATCAAAGCGCTTGAGAATCAGGGGCGCACACTCGACGCCGCCAAGATCGCGCAAGCAGCCTACGGTGACGCCATGCTCAAAAAGAGCAAGGATGTTGAGGCATCGCTCGGCACGCTGTCGCGCGCCTGGAATAGTGTCACCAGCGGCGCCAAGTCGGCGTGGGATGCCATGCTGGACGTGGGCCGGCAGGAAAGCCTGGGCGAAAAGTTGGAAAAGGCCGAAGAGCGCGTGAAGAAAGCGAAGCTGGCATTTTTCTCGTTCGCTGGCAGCAATGCCCAAAAGCAAGCTGAACTAGAGTCTGCTGAGCGGGATCGCGACAGCTTGCTGAATCAGCGCAAGGTGGCCGCCCTCAAGGCTGAGCAGGAAGGGGCTGACCAGCGCCGCAACAGGGCTGCCATCGAGTTCGCCGAGCAGGAGGAGAAGTACCTGACTCGCCGCGAGCAGATGGAGCGCGAGATCGAGAAGGCGCGTACCTTGCGTACGGCAGCCGCTCCGGCCGGTGAAAATGCAATCGTCACAGAAGAGGCTATCCAGAAGCGAATCGCCCAGATCAAGGCGAAGTACGTCGATGTGAACAATGCTGGCATCGCGTCGCAGATTGGCGCGGTACAGCGCCTTGGCGAAGTGCAAGATGAGGTGGCCAAGCGCGCCCGAATCAACCTTGACATGCAGCAGCAAAGCGGTGGCGTGCAATCGCTGGACAAGCGTATTGCCTATGCCGAGGCCGTAGCGAAAATGGATGAAGAGGCGATCCAGCGCGAGAAGTCCCGCGCGCTGCAGCGCCTGGCAATCACCGCCACAGAGACCGTCTCAGCAGATCAGCAGGGCGCGCAGCAGGAGAAGCTTGCCGCCTTGCGTGGGCAGATTTCCAAGGCCGACCAAGAAATCCTCACACGCCGTGCAGAATTGTCCAAAGAAGTGTCGGCGATGGAAATCGCTGATAGCCGCGCTGCGATGGAGGCGCTGGATAAGCTGAGCGAGGCCCGCTTTGCCGAGGTGGCTTCGCTGGAGGGCCAATTGCAGGCGCAGCGCGACGCCAACGCTGTCATCGGGTTGACCGCTCAGCAGGCGGCTGCATACAACCGCAACCTGGTTGAGGAAGCCGCTGCGCGCAAAGAGGCCGATGCTGCATTGCTGGCTAATATTCCAAGCCGCGCTGCCGAGGCTGAGGCATTGAAGCGCAGCGCCGCCGCCATGCGAGAACTGTTCGATGCGCAGCAGGCCGGCGCGATGAAGAAAGAGCTGGCCGACTTTCTTGACCCGAATAAGGCCCAAGCTTTCGGGGATGCGTTACGAGATGCATTTGGCGGCGCTGGTAGCGCGCTGGTGAAGTTGAGCACTACCTTCCAGTCCTTCGCCAAGGGTCAGAAGGACTTCGCTAAGCAGCGTGCAAATGCCGCTGAACTCTACCTCAACGGTCAAAAAGATGAAGCGGAATATACCCGCGACATTATCAAGCTGAACAAAATGCAGGCGCTTGAGCAGTTGAAAGGCTACGGCGACATGGCCGGGGCTGCCGCTGGATTCTTCGGCGAGCAAAGTAAGGGCTACAAGGTGCTGACCACCATGTCGCAGGTGTTCCATGCGGCCGAGCTGGCGATGACGCTGGCTGAACTGGTGCCGAAGGGGATCAGCGCGGTGCTGAGTCAGGGGCAGGGCGACCCCTATTCGGCTTTCGCTCGCATGGCGGCTATGGCTGCCATTGTGGCCGGCCTGGGAGTTGCCATCAGTGGCGGTGGTGGCGGCGGCAAGTCCGTCTCGCAGCAGCGCCAGGAGACCCAGGGCACCGGTTCGGTGTTCGGCGACAGCACCGCGAAATCGGACTCGATCAATCGCGCGCTCGAGCTGGTAGCTGGTAACAGCAGCATCGAGTTGGGCTACACGCAAGGCATGTTGCTCGCGTTGCGCGGTATTCAATCGTCGCTGGCCGGGTTGGGCAATGTCCTGGTGCGTAATTCCGGATTGACCGGTGACACTGCGGCCGGCAGCAACGGCGCCGCGCAGAATTTG